>OGPS01001435.1_pt1 | contig 17600 bp, 20 predicted proteins | sample 1552931 | NCBI WGS metagenome assembly OGPS01 (sample SAMEA2580252, study PRJEB22360) | human gut metagenome | biome: human gut; feature: human-associated habitat; material: faeces | place: Denmark | collected 2008/2010 | reverse complement strand
AGGTGATTTTTCTTTTTTAGTTATCATTACACTTTTAGCTATTTTGCCTACTTCTGTATTAACAGAAGTTGCTACAACAATACCAATAGCCCTTCCTGATAAGATAGTAGTACCAGCATATACCATATTACTTTTAGTTAAAGTATTTTCTTTATTAATTAAATTATTCTTATATATAGAAATAGATTCTCCTGTTAAAATAGATTCATCCACCAATAAATTATATGTATTTATTAATCTAATATCCGCCCCAACAATATCTCCTGATTCTAATAATACAATATCCCCAATAACTACATCAGTAGAATCAATACTAACTTCAATACTATCTCTTAATACTTTAGTCTTTACTTTAATTAATTTTTTAAGTGAATTGGCACTACTACAGGCTTTCCATTCTTGATATGTTCCCATGATTAAATCTAATAGAATAACAAAAGTAACAAATATTGCATCTAATTTTTCACCTATTATTAAAGATAAAATAACAGTAATAAAAAGAATAATTGTCATAGGATTAATAAACTGATTAATAAATATCTTAAATATATTATCTTTCTTTTCCTTAGGCAATATATTCTTACCATATCTCTTTAACTTAATATTTGCTTCTTCATTACTTAAACCATTCTTATTAGATTCTAATTCTTTTATTATTTTTTCTACTTCTATTTCATTCCATTTATTCATATTATCCCCAATATTTTTTTAAAAGTGAATTATCAAGTCCTTCTCTGCCTATACTGGCAGGGGAAGGACTTATAACTATCTAAAGCCCAACTTGAAATGGATTATTTATACTTCCATCTCCCCCAGTAATATAGACATTAGAGTTTAGATATAGGACTGGGCGAACACCAAACCCATTGTTAGCATTGTAGCTGTACACGAACGCGTTGCTGATGACAAAAAGCACGCTACTAGCACTACTAGAGTTAGGAGACAATGTCCATTCGAATCCATTTTTTAACATCCAAGCATTTCCACCACAGGCTGTTTTATCATAACTTAATAGTGATCTACTAGAATGATTACAACTAGAGTTTTTTACTGAATATCCATAATCACTTGCATACATTAATCCTACTTTTGCCGTTGTTACAATTGGTGTTCCACTTGTTTTTACTGTTGTTCCTCTTTCTGTTTTATATGTTACTTCTGCTGTTTTATCATATTCGCTTCCCCCTAAATTCCATGTTGCTGTTTCGATATAATCTAATACGTTTTTAAGTCCATTTTTAGTAAAGCTACATGTTTTTGTTACTGATGTTTTATAGAAATTACAAGTACCTGTACTAGAATTTAAATATAGATTATTTAAGATATTAGTATTTAATTCTGCTGTAGTCCAATTATTAGTACCATCTTTATCCCATGCAAAACTTCCTATTACATCGTTTCTTATTATTTTAACGGTATTATTTGTAGATGGTGCTCTGTTACCTAGAGATGTAGCACTTGTTGTAGGTGTTCCACCAGGAAAAGCTCCAATTATTCTCCATAGTTCATTATTAAACCATACATAGTTATTTACTTCTGTATCTGTTCCTTCATATCTATATTCTGTATATGTAGTATTATCATCAAAGGTATGGTCTTCTTTAAATATATTATTTGTTCCATCTGTATTATTCCATAATGATATTATTTTATCATATGCTTTACTTTTAGTATTAGATGTAAAACTAACTTTACATTTACTAGATTTACTTAAATTACTAACTACCATTTCCCAATTATCATAATCCCAATAAGTATCTGCATTATCACAAGATGTTATAACATTATAATATAAATTATTATCTTTAGTAGGAAAATTATTAACTATTTCTCCATTATTAGAAACCATTATTTTTAAATTAGGATATCCTTCTATTTTAAAATAATTCTTATCTTTATTACTAGCAATAATTAATCCAGTAATTATTGCTAGTAATATTGTAAAACTAAATATTATTTTCTTTTTCATTTTTACACCTTCTTAATTTCCTAAGGCTATTTGGAACGGATCGGTTATTGTTCCTGTTCCACTTAAATAATAGACATTAGATTTTAGATATAGGACTGGGCGAGCACCAAACCCAATGTCAGCATCGTTGCTGTCCACGAGCGCGTAGTTGTTGACATAAAACACGCGACTAGCATTACTAGAGTTAGGAGAAACTGTCCATTCATTTCCATTTTTTAACATCCAAGCATTTCCTCCACAAGCTGTTGTATTATAACTACCTAGTGATGTACTAGAATGATTACAACTAGAATTTTTTACTGAATATCCATAATCACTGGCATACATTAATCCTACTTTAGCCGTTGTTACAATTGGTGTCCCACTTGTGTTTACTGTTGTTCCTCTTTCTGTTTTATACATAGTTTCTGCATTTGAAGCAGTTACTGCACCAAGATTCCATGTTGCTGTTTCAATATAATCTAATACGTTTTTAAGTCCATTTTTAGTAAAGCTACATGGTTTTGTTACTGAAGTTGAAGCGAAATTACAAGTACCTGATGTAGAATTTAAATATAAATTATTTAGGATATTGGTATTTAATTCTGCTGTAGTCCAATTATTAGTATTATCTTTATCCCAAGCAAAACCACCTATTACATCATTTCTTATTATTTTAACGGTATTATTTGTAGATGGTGCTCTGTTACCTAGAGATGTAGCACTTGTTGTAGGTGTTCCACCAGGAAAAGCTCCAATTATTCTCCATAGTTCATTATTAAACCATACATAGTTATTTACTTCTGTATCTGTTCCTTCATATCTATATTCTGTATATGTAGTATTATCATCAAAAGTATGTGTTTCTTTAAATATATTATTAGTTCCATCTGTATTATTCCATAATGATATTATTTTATCATATAGTTTAGGGTAAGTATTAGTATCTTCTGTAAATGTTGCATTACAAGTAGAATAACCTGTTAAATTCTTTATTCTAAATTCCCAATTAGTTTTATTAAATGAAGATTCGGCATTATTACATGATGTAGATACATTATATATACCTCTTCTAAAGTTACCAATATTACTATTTATTATGAAATCATTTTTTATGGTTATTAAATTAGTATATCTATTTCTATTAGTAGATCCACCTTTAGTAGTATAAGTTGCTATTTCAACATTTGCTTTAAATGATTGTCCCATTAATTTAGATTGATCTTTACCATTATCAAGGATATATATTCTAATTTGAAAACTATCTGCTGTTTCATTATATCTAGGTAAATTCATTACATTTTCATTTAATATTGCTCTTTGATAATAAGTGTATTCATTATCTTTCTTTTCAACTTGTAAATTACTAAAATTACCTTCACTTATTTTAGTATTATTTTTATATAATTCAAACTTAAAGTTTTCATCTAATAATCCATCTGTTATATCGATATTAGTTAATGTAATATCATAGATTATATCTTTATCTGTAGGATTACTTTCCGCTCCTTTTACTGTGAAATTTGCTATAGCTGCTTTAGTAGAAGTTTCATTAGCGTTTATAGGTAAAAATAAATCTTTAGTAATATTACTATCTCCTACATATATAACATTAATATTTGCTGTCGTTAATGATGCATTAATGCTTTTAGATATATAATTTAATGCTAAAGTAAATCCTAAAGTTAAAACAAAAACTCCTATTATTTGTAATACTAATACTTTTTTACCTGTTTTATCATTATCCAGTATTTCTTTAATTTTTTTCATATAAAACACCTTTCTTTTTATGTTAAGCACTCCCCGCTACCTTACATAATAATTATAAGAAAAAAAAGATAAAATGTAAAGTTTTTTTTATCTTTTTTCTTATAATTATTTTTTTAATAACCAAAAGATTTATTTTATATTTCATAATCTAATAACTCTTCACACATTTTTTCATATAAATCTTGTTCATGCCTAATAGTATCGATTAAGAACATTTTGTCATTTCTATATTCTTTTAATCCTCTCATATAATAAGGTTTATCATCATCTAATACAATAAATGGTATAATGTTATTTCTTAAGCATTCCTTAAACATTATTATTCTACCTACACGACCATTTCCGTCTGAGGATGATACCTAAGGACAGTTTCTTTATTTTCCCTATTTAATGTTAAAATTGGTATCTCCATTCAATTTTTATATCTCTTGAATTAGTTTCAGGATCATATTTACCAACTATGATTTTTTTAACAAATTCATTTATTATTTCTCTGGTAACTTCTTTTATTGAATTATACTTTTCATATAATTTTCCTACTTCTTCAAAATTGTATTCAGATTTTTCTAATTCATTTATTTGTTTATTAACTATTTCTAATCTTGCCATTAAACTACTTTTTTCATTTTTAAAGTTTTCTTTAAACATTTTGTATTCTTCATAATCAATTATACCAGTCTTTAAATCTTCATACATTCCTTGAGATATATTATCTTTTTGATTAATTTTCTTTTCAATTTCATTCTTTTCAACTAATAGTCCTTTCTTTTGACTATCATTATTATTACCTAGTATTTCTTTAATATTAATTTTATTCATAACAGATAAGTCCTTATACTTGTTTATTCTATCATTTATTTTTTCAATTAGAATTTCATCTAAAACATCAACTCTAATTGTTTTTGAATTTTTACAATTTGCATAAGGTTTGCAAGCTTCAGTACATTTAAAGCAATGAACTTTTTCATTTTTTGACATATACATTCCCTTTTTAAAGTTTCCTTCGCAACAATCACATTTTATAACTCCAGAATATTTATGTTTTTCGCCATGTTCTTTACAAGCACGCGATCTATTTTCTCTGATACTAACTGCTTTTTCCCAAGTATTCATATCAATAATAGGTTCATGTGTATTTTTACAAACAATCCACTGTTCCTTTGGTAGTGTAATAATTTTTTTGTTTTTATAGCTTGGTGTCGTCGTTCTACTTTGTGCTAAATTACCAATATATACAACATCTTGTAGTATTCTCTTAACAGTACAATCACTCCAAACATTTTCTTTGGTAATTTTTCTGCTATATTTTACATTTAATCCTTGTGATAATTTATATTCATAAGGACAAGGAATATTATTCTCTTTTAAATATCTAATTATTTTTCTAACACCATAACCTTTTTCTGTAAATAATTCAAATATTTTTTTAACTACAACACTTGCAACAGGATCAATTAATAAATGGTTTTTATCTTCTGGATCCTTTATATAACCATAAGGTGCAAATGGACCAGTAAATTGACCATTAGCGTGTTTATCTTTGATTGTATCTCTAATATTTTCTGATAAATCTTCCAAATACCATTCATTAATAAGACCATTTATTTGTCTTGATTTTTTATTTCCTTTAACAACTGTATCGGCATTATCAACTTTACCTACAAAGCGAATACCCCATTCTGGAAATAAACCATGGATATATTTTTCTACATGTTCCATATCACGGGTGAATCTTGATTGCATTTTACATAGAACTATATCAGTTTTTCCAACTTCACAGAATCTCAAACATTTATTATATTCTGGTCTTTCATTATCTACTCCTGAATAGTCCTCATCACAGAATATTGCAACTACTACCCATCTATTTGCTTTAGCATGTTTCAATAACATGGATAATTGATTTTTAATACTTTCACTTAATTCTTCCGGTGTTTTTTTATCTTTATCTTCTTCTGATAATCTGACATATAAAATAACATTTTTACCATACCAGTTATACTCTGAGTTATAAATTTCTCTTACATAAGCTGCTCTTTTTTTAATTTCATAACTTGGAGATAAAAAACTATCATCATTTTTAATATCTAAATTAAGTAAATTTATGATACTTGGCGAAACATACTCTAATTTACAATCATCCATCAAATCTTTTAATTGTTGATTTCTTCTACTTGCGATTGTATCTTCTGGATTTAATTTAGAAATAGATTTAAATTCTATTTTTTTCTCATTTAGTTTACTTATAAATTCATTGAACTTTTCTTTTACATTACTTATAATTTCATCATAAGTAGATAATACAATATTCACCGACTTATTAACTAAAGAAGAAAGCATATTATTGAAATTAATTCTATTTTCCGAATTTCCAATATAATAGCCATCACGATATATTCCAACAACTTCATAATTCAATGCTTCTGCATAATCCATAAGTGCTGTTGCTCTTTTTGTTAATGTACTTTCAATTTCTTCAGAACTTAAAGCTTTATTTTCTTCATCTGTTAATCCTACATATAATACCACCTTTTCCATTAGTACATCACCATCCTTTTATGATGACATACCTTCAAACTCTCTTTTTTAGGTGTAAGAATACTTACATAATAATTATAACATGTATTAATATTCTTTTCAGCCATTTAGACCAACTTTCTCAAAAATATTTAAAATTATTTTTGCCCATTGATAATTAACACTTTTTTTAATTTCTTCTTCTGTTAAAGCATCATTTTCTATTTCAATGACATTATACCTTTCTTTCATTTTAATAACCCCCTTATTTATTCTTTTTATTTTTTAGTAATTTGATTGTTCCAACAACTTACCAATCAATACAACTTGATAACCTTTTCTATTTGGATTACAAGTTATTAATGTTATATATTTATCACTATTACTAAGCAAAACATCTGCTTTGCCTGTTTTTTCTATATCATATTTATTGGTGATTTCATAATTATATTTAACCCCTTTATAATAAACATAAACACTATCACCAATATTAACATTTATTAATTTCTTAAAATAAGAAATGTTACTATTCCCAGAATGTGCATATAAAATAAAATTACCCTCTTTGTCAGGATAATTACTATGTCCATCAACACTTATAGCATAATTAATCGAGCTAAAGTTCTTAGTGCTATCAACTACACCTCTTTTTAAATCTATACTAGGTATTTCTAAAACTGCTGTATAATTTATTTCTTGTTGATATTCTTTTTTTATTTCTGGTTGTTCTTCTTCTATTTCTTCTTCATCTACTATTTTAGTTTCCTCAATGTAATCGTTTACCATTTCTTCATCTTTTTGAGCTTGATAATAATTATAAACACTCAAAAATGATATTATTACTAAAGAAACAATTATGAATATTTGACCTATTACTTTTAGTTTTCTTTTCATATTTGATTTTCCCTTTCTATATTATTCCAAAAAGATATTATTGTTTTTTTAATTTTCTTATTTGTTGCAATTTCTACTGTTATATCATCAGTAAATAATTGCTTTAATTTTATTAAATTCATTTTGTTAAACAATGTAGCTATTTCTAATGTATAAACCTCATCATCATCCTTTATCTCATTAATAATTCTTCCTTCAAATAAATCTTTTAATTTTTTTAAAAACAGCAAAGCATTGTTCTCGCTATTTATATTTTTAATAATTTTTCTCATTTTGTTTTGAGTTTGTCTTTGACTAGAAGTGATTATTTTTTGCATTATTGCCTTTTCTTTACTATTATTATCTTTCTCATAATAATCTCTCAATTTTTCAATCGTATAATAATTATCAGTTAACCTTTTAAGTACCTTTGTTTCTCTTTCACAAATTGGCACTTTTTTATATTTTGGATATAAATCACTATACATATATGTATCTCTAAATATTGGATTACCAAATACAGGAAAGATAATAGTTTTATATTTAAGTGCAATAATTTCATTTGCAGTTAATAATTCTCTACCCAATAAAGAAGTAGTTTGATTGCCACCTATCTTGAATGGATCGGTACTTGTACTTAATGAGCTAGTTGTTATTGTTGCTTTACCGAGCTTTTTTTCAATAATTTGTGCACACTCCACACTATTAGTTTTCAAATAACATAAAGCCGAGTTATCAATTATTATACTAGCTATTTCTTTACCATATATTTGATCTAATTGTGCAAATGATTGTATGAAGAATATATATCTCATTCCCCTGGAGCGGGCTACACTAACCGAGACCTGTATGTCTCTTATGGGAGGGATTGAGGCAAATTCTTCAAGAATCCATTCAACCTTAACAGGAAGAGTGCCATTATTTTCAGGTAAGTTTGCAAAATTTGATAGATCTTTTATTAACATTCCCAAAATAATTGTAACTAATTGATAATAACTATTATCTTCATCTGGCACAATTATAAAAAGTGCTGTTGGTTTTTTAGCAACATCAGTAAGATTAAACTCACTTATGCTAGTTACATTTTCTACATTTAAATCATCAAATATAGACATCTTTTCTCCAAATACAGCAGTTACAGATTTATAAGTATTCTCAGCTGCTGAAAGTATTGATGTTAAATAGTCTTTTGATAAGCTACCATAACTTCTAGTGTTCAAATTTCTTTGTAAATATGTCTGATTTTCTTTAATCAATGAAGAATTTTGAAACTTTTTTATACTTGCAATATTGATTTTATTTTCACCGATCAATCCTTTTTTAAAATCCTCTAAAAAAATTCCTGTTAATCCAATAAATAATTGTTTACTACTATTAATCCAAAATGGATCCTTACTTTCTTTTTCAGTAAATATTAAATTTGCAAGAGAAATAACTAGATGGTTAGCCTCTGCTTGATGATTAGAACTTTTATTTTGATTATCTTTAATTTTTTCTAATAAATCATTTTGTGATAATGTATTCAAATATTCCTCTAACTCTTTTTTAGTATGATTCTCAAAAATATAATTTTCAAAAAGTTTTTTACTTTTTGCATTTTTTTCAATGTCATCCTGATTATTTTTTATTACCTCAATAATATAGTCTGCTAAATTATATTTACTTATAATCTGTTCCATATATTTTTTGCTTGTAAACATTTTTGATATTGATATTTTATTTACTTTTATAAAATATGACAAAAGGAACATCATATTTTTATCATACATACAATGTTCCTTCCATTCTGTAATGATTGGTTGCATAATATTAATTTTATTTGATTTGGTTGGATTTCTAAAATCTATCGTAACAACATCATAACCATTTTCTTCAAAAATTTTACCAGTTGTTTTAAAAAGTTCTGCTTTGGGATCGGTTAAAACTACTGAATGTTTTTCTTTAGCAGTTGCGAATTGGATACAGATAGGAATACTAACAGTAATTGACTTACCACTACCAGTAGAACCAATCAAAACATAATGTGGTGATTTATTATCATAATATACATTTTTAAACTTTCCATTTTCTTTTTCATACCAAACTGGAAAACCAGCTTTATTAATATTATTTAAATCTTCTTTATCAAAGTTTGCTTTTATTTCTTTTTTATCAGCAAATTTACTAGAGCCATGCTCATTATTGTTTTTTAACTTTCTTTTAAAAATTCTTGGCTCTATTATTATAATAAATACTATAAGTGATATAACTATAATCAATAATATTATCATAGGTGGAGATATAGAATCAAGCTTTACACTATCCATTCTTTACATCTCCAAAACTTCTTTATTTTCTTTTAAGAAATCATTATATTCTAATAATTTTTCTTTTTCTTTTCCATAAACAGTAGATAATGGATAACCAAAATTTTTTTCACTTTGAGAACAACACATTATTTTATTATTAACAAATGTATATAGTTTACCTTTTCTATTTATATAATAATCATAGTTATACCCTGTATCCAAATCCAATTTAGTTAATAGGTAATACTTTTCTGGATGAAGTTCTTTATCAGATTCAATATGTTTGATTTTTGATAAGTTACCACTTAATATTGCATCAACATTATCTTTATACTTTTTGTAAGTTTCCACAACACCAATATCCTTAGCATCTTCATAATAATTATCTAAATAGTTATTTAATACTAATTTAGAATATTTGCTATTAGAAGTTGGATGAAAATTACCACTTACCAAGTTATAAATAAATTCAGCATAAGTTTCTTCAAATGTATTTCTTTGACATAAAAATTCTGAATTATAAAAAGTTAATGGATATAAACTTGAATCTGCTAGATCAGCTGAAATGTTATTTTTCTTCTTATCAATGTTAATGTTCTTTATATGATAATAACTCATATTACATCTCCATTTCTTTATCAGAATTCTTTTCCAATAATTTAACTATATCAAATTCCGAAAAACATATTATCGTTGGATCGTATTCTTCTCTTGCCTTTAATGCACTTTCATATAAACTTTTATTTGGATATTTTTTATAATCTTCAGGATCGTTTCCTGTAATTCCAATTTTATTAAATTCCTTAATCAATCTTTCATCAGTTATTTTTCCCATATATCTATACCAGTTTTTACCACTATGGTAAGTTTTTATAATTTCTGCTTGAATAGGTATATCAACTAACGAATCTGTATCTTCTATTACAGTTTGAAAGTAAGGAGTTCCATCAGATTCTTCCATTGTGATATTATAACCAGCTACCAAATTAGCATAATCAGAATTTCTTATTGTTGTAGTACCACCTACATCATTAGTTATTGAACATTCACTAATTTCAACTTTATCACCTTCACTCAAATTTCTTTGTTCTCCACTTAACAATAGACCTTCCATTTTTAATTTTTTGATGTCAAATCTTTCTTTTATATAATCAAACAATTCGTTTCTAGAACAAAAATCTTTATTAACACCACTTATTATAAGTAAGAACCTTAATTTATTATCTCTTATACCTTCAATGACACTACCCATTGTTCCATCAGTACCTGTTCTTATAGAACATTCAGGTTGCCATTCATCTCTCATCTCTTCTATTTCTTTAGCATAATCATTTATTCCCATTGCAAAACACGCAGTATCAACACCAATATCATATTGTTTTAATTTTGTATTTTTTAAAACTTTTATTTCTCTTTCATCTGTTAAATTACATTCATTTTCATCAGTTTTAATTATTATAAAGAAATGTATATGTTTATCATCATCTTCTTCAAAGTCAGTTGTACCAAATTGCATTTCTACAAAAACATCTTTCATATCCATATTTTTATTTTCATATCTACATGGAACATTACTACCATAACTTGGATCAGATATAATAATATCATTTAATTCTTTTATTTTACCCTTAAATTTCATATTTTCCCCCTTTATATTTCTAAATTTTGTTCTTTATGATACTCTTCGTTCACACCATCAGTTGAATAAAATAGTTCTCCATATTCATTTTCAATCTCTGCAAAAGCATAATTTTGTCTTGACATTACTTTTTTCAACCTTGCAACAGCATCTTTTAAATCATAGTATGTACCATCAAGTACAATAGATTCTTTTGCATCTCTATATTCTTCTGTTTCCCATATCTTAATGCTAAAAGTATCATAATTTATATATTCAAATATATAATCACTTACAGCTTCTTTTATATCATCAATATCATTACAAACATATTTTGCTCCAGAACTATCCTCGGTTCCTATATACAATTTTTTAGTATCTTTATTATAACTTAATCCAATATTAAAACTTTTGTTTAAGTTTTCATTATTATCATTAGTTAAATACCATTTATTATTGTTTTCTACTTCAATATAATAATAATTTTCATCACAATTATCACATAAATAAGTGTAATCTATCAAATCACTTATTAATAATTTATTTTGGCACTTAGGACAATTACAAACTGTCATTAAATCATTTTTATTGTATTCTTTAGTTTGACTATAAGCGTTTTCATAAATATCCGAAATGACAGTTAAAAATTCTTTTATTTTTCCTTGATTATTATCTAATAATTGTATATCAGAATTATCTAAAATATCTATTAAGTATTCATATACAATTTTAGATTCTTTCAATATTTCATAATAAGTCATTTAATTTTCACACCTACATTTCCATTTCCTTATTAATATCAAAATCTTCTTTCTTGTTAATACCATTAATATTTATAAACTCATCATATATATCATTGTCTTTAACAAATGAATAATAATTCATTAACATTACAAAATCTCCTTCACTTATTAGATCATTCCTATCAACATTTCCTTTCTCATCTAAAGTTTTAAGCCCAATACCATTTCTTACTTTATCCGATTCAGTTTGTGTTATTCTCATAATTCTATTATTATTTACTTCTATATCTATGTTCTTTTCAAATAATTTATTTAAATCAATATCAATATTAAAATCATATAAAAAATTAGATGTTATAGTATCTAAAATATAATTTTCTAAATCTTTTGATGAAATAATCTCTGTTTCACTATCTTTGAATTTTTCTTTTTTTCTTTTAAACAATTCATTAATATACTCTTTATTCATATTCTTTTTCACTCTCCTTCTTTTTGCTATATTCTTCTATACTATTTACATTGTCAATCACAGAATTAAAATCATCCCATGCTCTTGTATCTAACACAAAATTATTATCAATAACCAACTCATATTTTCCATCTGATACTTCGTTAGTTGTAATATTATCAAAATTCATTTTTTTCTTTTTTAATAATTCTATATAAAAATCTGTGATACTACGCATATTAAACTCATTATCAGCACCAAATTCTTCAAACGGACTATTATTATTAAAATTAATTTCAAATTCATTACAAACTTCTAATAAAGGTTTTAAACTATCCTTATAATATTTAATGCAGTCTTTAAAAGATAACATTGAATCTAAATCTATTTTTAATGGCCTTTCAAAATAGTTATTGGTATGTAAATAAATTTCTCCGCAAGTATTACTAAAATTATCATACGCTATACTTTCATTATTATTTAGAGCAAATAAAATAGAAGCATACCTTTCTCTTTCTGCTCCTTCACTAAGTAAATAACATTCATTATAAAATTTTAAAGCATCATTTTTATTTTTATATACACTCAACGATCCATAACAATTTGTATATACTTCTTCCATCTCACACCACCTTTTATATTTCTTTACAATTATAATTTTTATATATAAATTCTTCTTCTCCAAAATAATTCTTAAATAACTCTTCTAATTTGTCAAATAATTCATCATCTGGCATATTTTTATCAAACCATTCTACCTCTTCTATTTCACTTTCCCAATAACCAGGTTCCAATCTAATACCATATTCAATGGTTGGAGAGCCATTTCTATAATGTAATTCTACGCAATGGCAAACATTTTTAAGTCTAGCAACTGTATATGAATCATTATCATTTAAGTTCTTTAAATCATTAATTAATTCTCCTTCAAGATAACCCTTATCTGGTATTTCTTCAGTATTCATGTATAAAATACTATTATCAATATTTAACTCTGACAAGATATCTTGTAATGATTCATTATACTCCCCTGAATCAAATTTTTTTAAATAATCAATACAATACTTTTCCCCTAAATCATATTGTTTTTTAATTTCTTTTAAACTCAATTCTTCAAAACATCTCAATATTATCAACTCCACTTTTCCATATTTTGTTAAGATATTCATTATATCTATTTATTTCTTTTTCTATACTTTTCTTGTTAAACACTATAATCATCTCTTTCTAATTTAAAATCTTCAAGAAAAGACTTTGTAGATTTTAAACCCTCATACCATTCAATAATATTATAATTACCATACCTACCTTCGTATTCTCCTAAAATATCTCTTTCTCCATCATCATAACTATTTTCATAAAAAGTAAAATCTTTAATTACATTATTAATTTTAATTAAATCTTCATCATTTAAGTTTTCTTTTAATGATTCATATTCTGTACAACTTTCTACATATCTCAAGTCATTTGTTATTACTTGTTTATCTATAATACTTTTAAACTTAGCAGTAATATATGAATTATATTTTATTGAATCCCTAGTTTTATATTTTTCAGCTATATCTTTAATCCTTTTTCCTCCATAATCAATACTTATTTCATTACTATTTAACTCATTTAATCTAATAAGGCCACTATTATTATGTACATGATTTTCTTTCATTTTAATTGCATCTTTAGTTGCAATACATAAATAATCACCATCAAAGCAATCATAATAGCATATATCATTATCACAATATACAAGTTTATTTTTACTATCAGGACATATTTTTTTTAGATACAAATCATTTTCTAAATCATCAAATGATAAATCTAAATACTCTTCAATTACTAATGGGACTTCAAAATTATTAATCAATGAATTTACATTTAATTCTTTCTTCAAATTAACATTTAAAAAATCTGGTATTTTCATTCCAGACTTTTTCATAGCATCATATAAAGTTATATTATTATTTAAGTATAAATCTCTTTCAATTTTTAAACCACCGAATAAAGTAATATTCTCTAATTCTGATAACATTACATAACCTAGTTCTGCAAAATCATCATCTCCTAAATGGCAATATCCAAACATTTCATAATCACCATTTTCTAATTTATTACCCTCTGTAATTAACCATGTCCCAGCACCTACTGGATTAAAATATTTAACTAGAACTTTAGCTTTACCACCCATACCATCTTGACTATATAGTGGATATTTCTCAAACTTTTTTTCTAATTCTTTTGTCATTAATTTCATTTTTTTCCTCCTTCTTACATATAATTTTTTCTATTCTAAATAGAACACATTTTTCTTCTATACATTTTTCATGAATAGGACAATCAAAACAAAAATCAGTTATTTCTAATAAAACTTTATTTTTCATAGCACTCTAATTCTTCCTTTACTTCAACATAATCTTTAACGTTTCTATCATCAATAAATCTCGTTTCTAAATCTCCATATCCAACAATTACGTATTCTCCAGTGTCAACCTCAATTACGTCATCTAATTTATATTTTTTTATTTCATTATTTAATATTTCTAAATCTTTGTCTGTATAATCTAAATCTTCTTTTAACTCTTTCCAATCCTCATAATCTATATGACACATAGAACTATCCGAACTACACACACAATCATATACGTATTTTAATAGTTTAGAGCATTTGCTAATCGTTGGTAATTTTGTATAATCATTATAATCATTTAAAATTAAAACTGCAAAAGCATTTTTAAGTTCTTTTTCGCCTAATTGATTTTTAATATTTCCTGTTAAATTTCTTATTTGAGTTTCATCATAACTTGCTATAATACTTCCTATAGTTTTTAAACCATTTCCAATGACAGCAAAACATTTGTAATCATCATAGTCTGTTTTCCATACACTTTGAACATCAACACTATATTCTTTTACTTTTTTATAAAACCATTTTTCATAATTCAACCAATTTTCAGAACTGTAAATTATTTGATCTAACCTTAATTCTGAATGAATATCATTTATATAGTTATCAATATTATCCCACTTTTCTTCACCTATATATTTTTTTATTTCTTCATATTCTTGTAATATACTCAATCTTTATCACCCCTTTATAAAACAAACTCTTCATTTTTTGATTTTTGTAAATTATAGTCTAACATTTCTTGTTCCATAAATTTAAACGGATCGAATTTTTCTGGTTCTACACCATCAGCATAATAATATGATAAAGGGAATAATTCCCAATCTGATTCTTTTGTAATTTTATATTCATTGGTTGATAAATCATAGCTCATATATTCTTCTTTATCTGGAGATTCAAGATGTCCGGAACCATCATCATATTTATACCAATGCCATCCTTCAAGACTTTCACTTTCTATTATGGTTAATCCTTCTTCACACAATTTTAATTCTTCTTGTTCTAACATTTTACTTATCTTTTTCCAGTCAACAAATTTTTCTATATTAGAAATAAAATCTATTACTTCTCCTTTATTTTTTAAATTTAGTTTTTTAAATTTATTAATCATATTTTCATCTTCTATTTCTGTAGCAATACATGACACATAATCGTCAGCTGGTTCAGAAAATTTTTCACAAGATATTAAAATCTTATTATCACGAATTGTTATTCCTTGTAAATGTGGTTCTGTCATATCCACATTTTTTCTATAATCCCAATCACCACATAGTGAAAGAAACGCTAATTCTTTATTCTTAATTTGCATTCATTACACCATTCCTTTATACAATTTATACAGTTATTATAAAAACTTATTATTTTATCAATAAACTTCAAATTATTATTTTCAATATTACATTTAGTTAATACATCATCAACTATATTCAATATTTCATTAATTTCCCCATCAAAAAAGTTATCTGAATCAGATAACTTTTTATTAATCTTCAATAATATAATATTTTTCATTTAACCTCCTCATTTTATAAAAAAATCAGTTCAAATTCTGATTTTTTTGTAAATTAAATATACTAATATATAATTTCAAAATTATTTATAATAGATTCAAAACCGCAATTATTCTTATAATAATTCAACATAATAGTGTCCACCTTACTCTTTTCAAGTCTGTTTTGCATATCATATACATAAGGTGTATATCTTACGCCAAAAAACAAATATTCGGAATTAATTTTTTTAAAGCCTAAATTTCTGTAAAATTTTGCACGTCTAATTGTATTAATATCCTTTTCAGTTTCTTTTTCTATTTCTAAACATAAAGGCGTATCTTTAATAATATTTTTAATTAAATATTCAAGTGCCATTGTTCCATAATTATTTCCTTGATATTTCTCAAATATAGCAAAAAAGTCAATATAATATGGATAATCCTCATTTAATTTCTCCAACATTATAAAACCAACATTTTTTTCATTTTCTATTATACCATATAAAATTTCTACACCATCATAATATGACTTCTCGATATCTTCCCAATCTCTTTGCTCATCTTCAGGAAATAATTTTGTATACTCATCATACATCTGATTTTTAAAATCTTCTATATTCATTTTCTTTAATTCCATAAGTGCCTCCATTAATTAATGATATTTATTCTGTCAATGTTTTCAATCAATGGTTCATTATATACTGTAAAATAACTCATAACAGCATCAAGTGAAAAATATTTTGATTTTCTTTGCGGATATATTTCAGGATATATTACCACATTATTATCAATCATTTCAATTATATATTCTAAACTATACAATTTAAATTTTACCTTTTTATTTATTTCAAGTTTCTTTTTTAAATCCTCATATTTCACAAAAACCACCACTCACAAAACCATTATATCAAACACACTTTATTTATTTTGTTCTAAAAAATTACATACTTTAACAAAACATGATATTTGATTTTCGTTTAACTCTTTAATAGCTACCATGTGTTTTAATTCATCCATAGAAAACCATTTAACTTCTGACAATTCATCTTCTTGAATTCTTACATCTTTAAGATCTACATCTTTACTTACAAAATACATTTTATAACAATCATTACCATCACAGCCAGAATCATATTCAATAAATTTTTCATTTGAAAAATCTAAACCTAATTCTTCTCTAACTTCAGTAATAATTCCTTCTAAAGGTGTTTCACCAGATTTTGGATGTCCACCAGTTACACCCCAATCGCCACCTTTTGACTCTACTCTTTTTTGCATTAAAAATTCGCCCTTAGAATTTCTAATTACCACCATTACCACCATAGGATAATATCCATTTGGTATTTGTTCTCCCTTGCGATATGTTTTATCGGTTTTGACACTATTAACATCATACAAATCTCTTAGTTCAGCCATATCATTTCCTCTTTTCTTAATAATAACTGTTAGATAAATTGTAATTTATCTAACAAGTTTCTCTATCGAATTGTATTCATCTCCACTTA
>OGPS01001432.1_pt1 | contig 17633 bp, 20 predicted proteins | sample 1552931 | NCBI WGS metagenome assembly OGPS01 (sample SAMEA2580252, study PRJEB22360) | human gut metagenome | biome: human gut; feature: human-associated habitat; material: faeces | place: Denmark | collected 2008/2010 | reverse complement strand
CAGGCGCAGGTGCTGCTGATGATGAAGAACCTTCGTGATCGCCTCGGCACGGCAATGATTATGATTACGCACGACCTTGGCATTGTGGCGCAGACCTGCGATAAGGTTGCCGTTATGTACGCCGGCGAAATTATTGAACAGGGAACCCTGGAAGATATTTTTACCGGCGATAAGCACCATCCGTATACAGTAGGACTTTTCGGCGCAATTCCCAACATCAGCGATGAGAGTGAACGCCTGAAGCCGATTGACGGATTGATGCCTGACCCGACGGATTTGCCGATTGGCTGCAGTTTTTTTCCTCGATGCCCGCATTGTATGGAGCGTTGCAAAGCAGAAAAGGCCGCGATATATGTAAATGGTACGCACAGCATTTGCTGTCATTTGTTTGATCAGGAGGTAAAAGAATAATGGAACGTACACCTTTGATCGAAACCAAACATTTAAAAAAACATTTTAATGTTGCAAGCGGAAAGCTGCACGCTGTCGACGATGTCAGCCTGAAAATATATCCTGGTCAGACGCTTGGCGTTGTTGGCGAGTCCGGCTGTGGTAAAAGCACGCTTGGAAGAACGATTCTGCGACTCATTGAAGCAACCGGCGGGGAAATGCTCTATAACGGCGAAAATATCCTGAAATACAATCGTCATCAGATGCGCGACATGCGCAGCAAGATGCAGATCATTTTCCAAGACCCGTATTCCAGCATAAATCCCAGTATGACAGTCGAGCAGATTATCGCAGAATACATGATCGTCAACAAAAAGTTTAACGGGGATAAGAGCGCCATATGGAAGCGGACCGCCGAATTGATGGATATGGTCGGCTTAGCAAGACGCCTTGCAACCGCTTATCCGCACGAGCTTGATGGTGGTCGTCGTCAGCGTATTGGCGTGGAACGTGCATTGTCACTTGATCCTAAATTTATTGTGTGCGACGAACCAGTCAGTGCATTGGACGTTTCTATTCAGGCGCAAATCCTCAATCTGTTGATGGATCTGCAAGATGAGTTCGACTTAACTTATATGTTTATTACACACGATCTTTCGGTCGTGAAACACATTTCGGATGATATTGCCGTCATGTATTTGGGACAATGTGTGGAAAAAGCGCCTGCAAAGGAATTGTTTGAAAATCCAAAACATCCTTATACAAACGCACTGCTTTCTGCAATTCCAATTCCGGATATCTCTATGCGCAACAAGGAAATTCAGGTAATTAAAGGTGAAGTTACAAGCCCCGTCAATCCAAAACCGGGATGCCGCTTTATGCCGCGTTGCCCGTATGCCTGCGAAAAATGTGCATCAGCGTTTTCGGAGTTGCATGATTTCGGGAATGAGCATTTCTGTTCGTGCATTCGCTGTAAAGATGACGAAATCTAATATAGGGGGCTAAAGAAAGTGAAAATTGATTCGATTGATGTTTACCTGATTAAGAATGAATTGTTTTTTCCGTGGACAACGGCTTATGGATCAGATGACTATGCAACATCTGTGCTTGTAAAGATGCGGTCGGGAGATAAAGTCGGCTGGAGTGAATCTTCCTGCTTTGCAAGGCCAGAGTATTCTGGTGAGTATGGGGAAGGTATGGTCAACGTGATCAGTAAATTCCTTGTTCCTATGGTTGTCGGCAAGACTTTCGACACAGCAGAAGAGATCAATGCAGCGATGGATTCTATTAAGGATAACCAGTTTGCAAAAGCAGCTATTGAGATCGCCTGGTGGACGTTGCAGGTAAAGGTTACAGGAGTTCCGTTTTATAAACTGATTGGCGGGTCAAACCACGAAATTACGGTAGGTCAAGCCTTAGGTATACAACCAAACTTTGATGTGCTGATTGAAAAGGTCGGAAAGCGGATTGATGAAGGATCTCCCCGTGTGAAACTGAAAATGTGCCATGGGTGGGATTACGATATGCTGGAGGCCGTCCGTTCTGCGTATCCGAATCATCCGTTGCACGTTGATTGCAATTCAAGCTATTCCCTCGATGAAATTGATCTGTTCAAAAGAATTGATAAATTCCATTTGGAAATGATTGAACAGCCGTTTAACTATCGCGACTTTGTTGACCATGCGAAGCTTGCTGCAACAATTGAAACGCCGATATGCCTCGATGAGAGTATTACCTCTGTACACGCGGCGAAACAGGCAATCGCACTGAAGTCCTGCAAGTATATCAACATCAAACCCGGAAGAGTTGGCGGCATTTATAACTCAATAAAAATCAATCAGCTCTGCATGGAAGCAGGGGTGGGATGCTGGATTGGCGGAATGCTGGAGAATGATGTGGGTCGAGGCATACTCGTGGAGCTTTGCTCCATGCCCAACATTGTGTATCCTTCCGATGTGAACCCAGGCTACGAGAAGATCAAGTACAACTTTACAAAGCAGCGGGTCGAATACACGACACCCTACCACTTTTACCCGAAAGAGCGCCCGGAGGATCTGATTGAGCCGGACGAAAGACTGTTGGAAAAGATTATTGTAGATAGAAGACATTTTGAATAAAAAGATGATGACCAACAAACAAATAGAGCTTTGCAGCTTTGTTGAGAAACAAGAAGAGCGGATCCTTGCCGCTGAACGGTGGATTGCGGCACATCCGGAAACAGGCTTTCAGGAATGGCAAACCTCTGCGTATATGGCGAAGCAATTTGAAAGTATGGGGTATGTGCTGACAAAGCCGGATGGAATACCAGGCTTTTTCGCCGATATTGAGACAGGAAGAGCTGGACCCAAAATTATCGTTTTTTCAGAGCTGGATGCCTTGCCATGTGCAAATCATCTTGAAGCCGTAGACGGTATTGCACATGCATGCGGACACAATGCACAGTGTGCGGCAATGCTTGGACTGGCGGGGGCGTTGAAAGAGCAGGGAGTCTTGGATGAACTTTGCGGATCAATTCGCCTGATTGTTGTTCCTGCAGAAGAAATGATTCAGACAGAGTATCGGGAGAAACTGTGTCAAGAAAAAATTACCAGCTGTTACAGCGGAAAACCGGAGTATATGAAACGAGGTTTTCTTGATGGCGCAGATATGGCATTTATGATCCATACAGCATCTGATGCCGCACATATGTTTTCCTGTAACACAGGACACAACGGTTTTATTCTCAAAACGGCGGAATATAAAGGACACACGGCTCATGCAGGTTCATCTCCGGACAAAGGAATCAATGCCCTATATGCAGCAAATCTTGGGCTTTCCGCGATCAATGCGCTACGCGAGACATTCCGTGATGAGGATCACATTCGCGTTCATCCCATCCTGTCCGTTGACCACGCTTCTGTGAACTCAATCCCAGACTCCGCAAAACTGGAAATGTACATTCGCGGCGCTGACATGGAAGCGATTTTGGAAGCGAGCAGAAAAGTCAATCGAGCATTGGCTGGAGCGGCTCTGGCAATAGGCTCTGGACTGAATATAACAGACCGCGCGGGATATGCTCCGCTCCGCAATGATACAGGATTGATGACCGTTGCCAAGGAATGTATGAGCGCACTGGCTGGCAAGGAGAAAGTAAACTTTAAGAATTTTTGGAGCCGAGGAAGCACGGATTTGGGTGATGTCTCCAGTATTATGCCGGCGGCGCATCTATATGTGAGCGGTGCAACAGGCGTAGCACACGGTGCGGATTTTTGCATTGCAAATCCAATGATTGCCTGTGTGGATTCCGCAAAAGCACAGTTATTGATCCTTCATGACCTTTTGAAAGATAATGCAGTCAAGGCGCATAAGATTAAAGAAAAATATGTGCCAATCTATGAAACAAAAGAAGACTATTTTAAGGCGATGGCTCGACTCAACATGGACTGGGAAATGAAAACTGCCCAAGGAGATAGTGGCGAGTTGAAGGTAATGTTTTCCAGCGTTGAAAGAGGAAGAGACAAATGATTCGTGTATTAGTTGGAATGATTTTCCATGAGACAAACACATTTTCCCCATTTAAAACGGGAATACCCGAGTTCAAAAAGCGTAGCTACACTGAGCGTGAAGAGATGATTGCTGCCTATGAGAACACAAAAACGCCTCTGGGTGCGTTTCTTGAAACACTGCAAAAGGAGAAGGACATTGAAATTGTACCGTCAATCGGAGCTGCAGCGGAGCCTTCCGGAGCGGTGACAGCAGATGCGATTCAGCAGATGACAGCTTCTCTGCTTGCTCCGGCAAAAGAGAAAAAGGTCGATGCAGTTTTGCTTGCACTGCATGGCGCAATGGTGACAGAAATCGATGATGACGGTGATGGCTGGATTCTTGAACGTGTACGAGAAGTTGTTGGTAAAGACGTACTCGTCGCGGCAACATTGGATTTGCACGCAAACCTGTCCCAGCGAATGATAAATTGTGCAAACATATTAGTCCCATATAACCAGTATCCACATGCGGACATGTACGAGCGAGGACTTGTTGCAGCAAATTTATTTGTACGAGCCTTGCGTGGAGAAATAAAACCGATAATGAAATGGGCACCGTTACCGCTTTTGACATCACTGAAGGAAACTAAGTGTGAGGATTATCAGGTTATTTGCAAGGCAATGAGTGAACTGGAAAGCAAGCCTGAAATTCTCATGGCAAGTGTATTGCATTCGTTTTATCTGACAGATAGCAAAGAAACATGTGCATCCGTTTTGGTTATCTCTGATGGTGATGAAGCTGCGGCTCAAAATGGCGCTAACTATTTAGCAAAGGTGCTGTGGGAAAACAGAAAAGCTATGGTGTATGTAAATACATACACCGCCAAAAGCGCCTACGAGGATGCATGCAAGGAAGGAAACTATCCGGTAGTTTTTGCGGATGTTTGCGACAATCCCGGAGTGGGTAGCACGGAGGATGCCACAGCGCTTTTGAAAGAGTTAATTGAACTCCATGCACAACGAGTCGCTTATGCCCTTATTGTGGATCCAGAAACGGTAGACCAATGCCATAAGGCCGGAACCGGTGCAACAATTGAAGTTCATTTGGGCGGGAAAATGGCACCCGAAAAAACCGGAGAACCAATTACCTGTAACGCATATGTTAAATCGCTCAGCGACGGCCGCTACCGCAATCACGGCCCGATGCACGGGGGGCTTGCAATCAATTTGCGCAAGACGGCTGTTATTGTTATCGAGGGAATTACAGTAATCGTATCCGCTGTTCCTACGCAAACATACGATATCGAAATATTCAGAAGCCATGGATTAGTGTTAGAAGATTATGACATTCTTGTGGTAAAGTCTTCTATTCACTACCGTGCAGCATTTTCCAAGGTCGCAAAAAAGCTATATGGCATAGAATGCCCGGGCACGACCATCTTGAATCTCCATAGTCTGGACTATAAAAAATGTTTGCGCTCAAATTATCCTCTTAATCAGAACGCAGAATACAATTAGAGTGTGGTGAGATCAAAATGAGTGTAATCCATGATTTGCTAAAGGATGTAACGATCCCTTCGATGGTACATATTGAGCAAACGTTTGATGATTCTAAGCTTGACAATGTGGAAGAGACAGTAATCGAACAGATCAACCGAAAGGCGATTCGAGATAGAATAAAGCCAGGCATGCAGATTGCTATCACGTGTGGGAGCAGAAGAATAGACAATATTGCACTGATAATCCGTACGATTGTTCAGTTTTGCACGGAATGCGGGGCAACTCCGTTTATTTTTCCTGCAATGGGGAGCCATGCCGGAAGTATTGCACAGGGGCAAAAAGAAATCTGCGAGTCTTACGGTGTAACAGAAGAGTATTGCGGCTGCGAGATTCGATCTTCTATGGAAGTCGTGAATGTCGGGCTGACAGAGCTCGGCGTTCCTGCCTATGTGGATAAAATCGCATCACAGGCTGATGGCATTATCGTAGTAAATAAAATTAAAGCGCACCCTGGCTTTTCTGGAAAATACGAAAGTGGCCTGATGAAAATGATGGTAATTGGTATGGGCAAGCAGAAGGGAGCGGAAAATTGCCATCAGTATGGCTTTGGAAAGTTCCCTGTGCTCCTAGAGTCGATCGGCAGGAAGATCCTATCATCGGTACCTATTGTGTGCGGCGTTGGCATCATTGAAAATGCGTATGATCAGACAAAAGAGATTCATGCACTGACTCCAGAAGAAATCCCGGAAAAAGAACCGGAGCTTTTGAAAATTGCAAAAGAAAATATGCCGCGGCTTTTGGCGCAAAGAGCAGATGTGCTTGTCGTTGACCGAATGGGAAAAGACATAAGCGGCAGCGGGATGGACTCATGTATCACAGGTCGTGTTGCAGGTCATTTTAAAGAAGTAACGAATTTTACAACAACGAGGTTAGTTGCGCTGAATTTAACACCGGAAAGTCATGGCAGCATGGGCGGCGTCGGAAATGCGGATGTCATCAACAAGCGGATTTTCGAACAAGGAAATATTGAACTGACCTACCCGAATTCTATTACTCACACAGGAATTAAAGCAGACTCTATCCCGATGATGATGGATACGGATAAGCTTGCTATACAATGTGCTATCAAGACCTGTGCTTGCGCAGACTTAAGCAAAGTAGAAATTATTCGCATACAGGATACATTGCATCTGAAAAATTTGACGGTTTCAGAGTGCCTGGCAAAGCGGCTGTTTGGATTGCCCGGAATAAGAATTTTAGGCAAGGCAGAGGTTTGGGCATTTGATGAGTCAGATAATGTAATTAACTGTTGGTAATAGAGCTATCCTTCGCTGATCAAGAAACAACAGGGGCTAACTCATTAAGGGTGTTTTCTTTGCTCTGCTGATGGCTGTTTCATTCTCGCTGCTTGAACCTATCAGCAAAGTGATTTCAGGGCAGATCAATCCTTATGCAATCACATTCATCTGCTTTTTTATCGGTGCGATTGTATTACTGCCGTTTAGCTTGAAAAAACAAGAAAGGATAGATCGGCACTGAGAGAGAAACAGCCTCCTATCCCAACTGGGGTAGTGAAAGAGAGAAGCCTGAAAATGTCAAGAAATGTGCAGTCGGGAAACACCCAAAATCTGAAAAGCCCGGCTGCGTACACCGCTCTGCAAAATCAGCTCGACCGGCGAAATTGAGCAGCGGTTCCGCTTGAATTGAGCAATGGGACCGCCCGGATTGAGCAGTCCCACCGCTCAGGTTGAATATGGACAGCACAAAGCTGTCAAGGTATCATAAATGTGGTCGGAGTCAAGGCATCAGACATCCTGTAGCCCCTTCCGCTTGCGCATGGATTCCTTGCCGCCAATGACTATGGTGTAGGCGTCGTGAACAATTCGGTCGCAAATGGCATCAGCCAGCAGTGGGTCAGACAGCTTTTCCGGCCAACCCGGAATGTCAAACTGGGAACAGAAGATCGTGGAGTTTCGCTTGTACCGGGACTCCACGATTTCCAATAAGTCCCTGGCTTCCGTTTCTTTCAAAGGGTACAGAAGCCATTCGTCAATAATGAGCAGGGCATACTTCCTATTACAGCATTTAGCGAGACGTAAAGCTGAATTTCATAGCAGATGCTGGTTACAAATTTTGAGGCAATGAGGGATTGACAAAATAGCAAAAAAATAAGAAAATTGAAAAACAATACATCGGTGTAAATCTCCAGTGAAAGTGGAGAACCGCTTGCTTTTATTAGGTGGTTACTCCCTGTTCATTCGTAGATGCGATACAGGCAACAACGAACGATTTGTGGGCATACATCTCACAATAGATGGGATAAACGATTTTGAGTATAACACACCCCCTCGAAATAGTATTTGAGGGAACAGGCAGGGACTGGATGCTCACTGAAAGATTGAAGTAGTCCGTCTCTCCAAAGATAAGGTTACAGGGTACAAAGCCCTACTCATTGGTGCTTGAAAGAGCGCCCGGCACACATAAGAAATCAGTCCAGCAGGGGCTGGGCCTACTCACCTTCACGTGCTCTGTAGTGTGCCTACTTCCTCAAGTATATTCTAACAAATTGCGACTTGTTGCGTTAGGGGTGTTGCGTTTCATCCCCTTTGGTGCCTTGCAGCGCAGCGGAAAGGAATGGTCATAAGAATGGATAACTTGATGAAAGAAATAGATGCCAGCTTAGAGGAACTTAACCTACTGCCCATTTCGGATGTGGTCAATAACCGTAAAAAATGCTTGCGGTACATTAACGGAATCTTGCAAAAATATGATAACAAAGTCATTATTCCATTTTGCCACACCTCAGATAAATATGATTTTCGAGTAAAGCATGTGCTGTTTTCCTTTGGACTTGGGCTTTTTCTGTCCCAAATTTGTGGTCTGAGGCGGAGAATCGAGGAGTCGTATAGAGAGAATTACGAGATTGATGAAAACTTTACTTATATTTGGCTTACGGTGTGTTTGTACCACGATTTTGGATACTTTATTGGCCCCGAATATATCGGAAACGAAACCTTGGAATCTCTCAGAGTCGATTACGATATTTTCAAAACCGATTACTGCAACAGCAGATATTCGGAGCAGTTGTTCAGCGCATACTATAATAGAAGATATCGCGAGCAAAAATGGGGGAATAACAAATATGATATGCCCGATTGTGAGGAAGTCGGTGATCACGGTATTCTTGGTGGGTACATACTGTTTCAACGCCTTTGCGCTACGGAAGTGAGACCAATTCCCCCAACAAACAAAAATCCACTTGTTCAGGCGATATACGAATATGACAGTAAGGTTCCACTCAATTATCATTGGGAACGAATCCCATTGTATCAGGATATTTGCTTCCGGATTATGGAACATAATATTTGGAAACAGCAAACCCCTGAGGCATTGGATAGTCCCTTTCTCGAAATAGATGTGAACCACTTTCGACGTATCAGTATAGAAGAACCGTTACTATTTCTGCTTTGCTTGGTCGATACTATAGAAATGACAAAACGTTTTTGCCGGTATTCAGATTCTGGCAGTGAAAAAAGTCACTACATTTATCCTAGAACAATAGGATCGAAAGTCTTTATTGAGACATCCAATGATGAACTTTTCATTGACTATCGAGAACTGGTAAGAACAATACATCAAAATGGATACTCATGCGATATCCAGAAATGGGTAGACGGTGTCGCAGGACTATCTGACTGGGTGCAAGTGGATGTTGAACATATTGAAGGGGAATATATCCTCAAAATTTTTCCCCGTAGTTTAGCGTCAAAAGAATCCCTTTATAGCACTACTGCTCTAGCGTGTGCTAGATGAAGAGATATTCCCTATAGTTCATTCTGACATAGAAGATGTTTCACTCGGTGACGGTGATGGGGCTGCCAGCGCGGATCTGATCGATCCAAAGCGGAATGACGGAGCCGCGGGAGCACATGACATTGCCGTAACGGGTGTAGCAGATCTTGGTCTTGCCGGGCATCCGGGACTTGGCGATCGCGACCTTCTCCTCGATCGCCTTGGTCATGCCCATGGAGTTGATGGGATAGGCCGCCTTGTCGGTAGAGAGACAGATGACGCTCTCCACCCCCTCATCAATAGCAGCGGTCAGCACATTATCCGTACCGATAATGTTAGTGCGTACCGCCTCCATGGGGAAGAACTCGCAGGAGGGCACCTGTTTGAGGGCGGCGGCGTGGAAGATGTAGTCCACCCCGCGCATGGCACCACGGACGGATTACAGATCCCGCACGTCGCCAATATAGAATTTGATCTTATCCGCCACTTCCGGCATCTTTACCTGAAATTCATGGCGCATATCGTCCTGCTTCTTCTCATCGCGGGAGAAGATGCGGATCTCGCCGATGTCGGTAGAAAGAAAGCGGTTGAGAACGGCGTTGCCGAAAGAGCCGGTCCCACCGGTGATCATGAGGGTTTTGTCTTTGAATAGGGACATATTACCTTCCTCCAATGATTCTTAATTTCCCTAGAATTGAAAGAACTAATTCTTTTTCATACTTTGTCATGCCATAAGTTAGCATTGCGGTTCCATAAATACATATATACTATTATACTATCAATTTTTTGCTTAAGGCAACACAATTCGTCATGTTAGTGCCGGGAGTTCGCGACCCCGTTTTGTCGGGAGCAACGAACCGCTTTTTGTCGGAAAACCGGAAGCCAATCGATAGAATTTCATAGTACCAACAACCCAGATTGGCAAATAAATATTATTCTTCTTGCTGGTCAGCCAGCAGCTCAACGGCCTTTACTTTGCCAGTCTGTACAGAAACTGTATCCAGTTTCTTCCCGCGGAAACTCTCGCCCCGCAGCTTGAATACTGTAGCTTCATCAAAGATGCGGTCCAGCGCACACAGAAGTGTAGAGTCCTCATTAAAGTCCTCACGCCAGAGAGCCGGATTCTTGTTGCTGGCGAAAACCATGTTAAAATTGCCTTCCTTGTTGTAACGACGGTCGATCAAGTCAAAGAACAGCCGCGTATTCTCTTTATCGAATTCGCAATGGCCGATCTCATCAATGATCAAGCAGGATGGGCGAACTAAGCTCTTGAGGCAGGAATCCGTTTTCCCCACGCATCTGGCGGCCGTAAAGCGGTCACGCAGCTCGGAAGCCTTAATGAAATAGGCCCGCATTCCATGCTGGCAGCAGGCATAGCCAAATGCCTGCGCCAAATGCGTTTTTCCTGTTCCAGGCGGTCCAATAAAGGACAGGTTGCGGTGCGAATAAACCGCACCCAAGGAGGGCAATGCCCGGATCCGGTCCAAGTCTCTGCTCTTTAGCAAAGAAAAATCAAAGGTTTCAAAGGTTTTCGGCGCCTTTTTCGGCAGCCGGCTCAGTTTGAGCAGTGTTTGGACGGTGGTCTGCTGTTTCTTTTCACTGATGTAGGAAAAGACAGTTTGTACCGCCTCAATGGCTTCTTCTGAGAGTTCCTAGTCATCAGCAAAAGTGGCGAATTCTTCGGTTGTGAAGTCCAGCTTCAGCACTGAGATTGCGGTTTTCATCTTTTCAAAAGCGGTCTGTGTCATACTGGTTCCTCCCCGTCAAAATCAAATTTGGCAAAAGAGAGTTCACCAGATGGCCTTGGGAGTTGGCGAATCCGCGTCATTACTGGAGCGGTCGGCAGTTCCTCAGGCTGCTGAAGTGCCTCGTACTGCCCTTCGCAGAAGCTGTCTCTGCGGCTCCAGGTCACATCATGGGTCGTCAAAAGAGAACTCAGATCCGCAGAGTAAATGTAGAGTGTATCTCCGCTGCGCATGATCCGAGCTGTTGCACCCGGATAGCTATAAGGAACGCCAAACCGTCGGCCCTCGTAGTTTACGAACCCGTCAAAAGAGATTTTTCGTTCCGGACAGAGATAAAAGCGCACCGCGTCCAATTCCGGAAGCGGCCGAAGCTGTTCGCCGCATGCCTCCATGTGGAGCCGCTGAGGCACACCGTCCACGGCACGATGGTAGGTTCCGTTCTGTGAATTGCACCATTCCAGTGCGTGCCAGTTTAGATCGGTGATGTTGTAAAAAACTCTGTCGGCGAGGAAATTCTCTTTCACGAACCGCACCAGCCGTTCTACTTTGCCCTTGGTAAACGGATGCCGTGGCTTGCAGAGTTTTGTTTCAAAACCAATGGTTTTCATGAAGGTCTCGTAATCCTTCTGCCATACAGGGCGTCCTTCCAAGTCACGATGGAGAATGACACTTTTCATGTTGTCGGTAAGAACGAACCTGGGGATCCCCATGTATTGGAAGGCATGGATCATACCGATGAATAGATTTTCCTGCTTGGCATTGGGGAAAAACTCAATGTAGCATTCTCCGCAGTGATGGCAGATCATGGCGAAGCAAGCCACTCGGTAAACCTGTTCGTTGTAATCCAGGACATCCGTGAAACCCCAGTCCATCTGGTAGGTTTCACCGGGACCGGTCGTATAGCGGCGCCCGCGGTTGCTCTGCGGCGCGATCTGCTGACGCTTGGCGGGGATGAGATGCTTGTGGGAAGCAATGTATTCCTTTACGATTGTTGCACCGCCGTCAAACCCGGCCTGACGCAGACGATCCCGTATGACCGAAGAGTTCTTGATACCCTGCCGGAGCAAACTGTCGATGATGCCGGTGTAGCCACTGAGCTTTGTGGCAGCGTGTTTTCTGCCTTTTGAACTGCGAGGCAGATCCTGAAATCCGTTTCGCTGAGCCGCCGCAGTTTCCCTCGAGATACACCGCTCCGCCGCTCCAGTTCCGCCAGGTTGATACGATCCAAGGGAAAACCATCTCCCTGTTCGGCTTTCATTTCTTCAATGGCTTGTGCTATACTTGATGCAAAGCCATTACAGTATAACTCTTTCATTGCACATCCTTTCCACTGGGTTGTTGGCACTTTCCAGTTTACAAGGTTTGAAAGAGCTATGGTAGTGGCTTTTCCTTTTCCGACTATTTTCGGCTGTGAACTCCCGACATCTGGCGGTTAGTTACGCCCGACGCGAATACTAAAAAGACATACATCATATAATAAGAACCGTGGGTATTAGAGAAATGGCTTCGAAAGCAAAGCTCTAATACCCACGGGTTTATTTCTGCTTGTCGCGCTCAATGGTCTCATTGATTGCACGGGCAACAAAAGCACTGATACTTTCTCCTTGCGTGTTGGCGTGTTCTTGTATCTCAGCTTTCTTGCCTTTTGGAAGTGCAACATGAAGCTGGTCATAATTCGATTTGATATATTTGTTGACAGCTTTCTGTTGCGCTTTGCTTGCAGGTGACATAGTACACCCTCCTAAACGAGAAATATGTACAATTTATATATATTTGTACATATATATTCGTACGAAATGCCAATAGATATATTTGTACAAATATATTATACTGTCGCTATAAAGTAAAACAACGGCAGTTGCAAGGAGTTGGCGCTCCTCGCAACCTGCGCAGGTGAATGACCCACCTACACAACGGCTGAAGCCGCACCGTCAGGAAGTAGTATACCCTGTTTTGCCCCATTTGGCAAGATACGGTTACTATAAAACTTCCTCTGTGTGCGCTCGGGCGTCAGACTTCCGCACCCTCATAGCGGTTTGGAGCAGCGTGTAGGCGAAATGCCTGCGCGCTGTTTTGCTTACCGTTCTGAGGAAAGGAGGTTAAAGATACCATGGAAGAAGCGAAGAAAGCCCCTATCCGGGTGCGCGTTAACCGCAGTCTGGCATTTTTCTGCTGCATGGCTGTTCTGCCGGAGACCTGCGGCTTCGGCGGAACCCGTCCGACGCTCACCGTCTCGCACGACAACAGCTGCGATGACTATGTCACCGTCGTCCCGCTTGTACCGACCGGACACTATGCACCCGGCGAAGGCTGGCAGACCGGCAGCCATGCGCTCGTCACCGTAGACGACAAGACCTACATGGCTCTGTGCGACTACCCGGTGACCATCCACGCAAGCTGTCTCGGCCGCGGACTCGGCCATGTCTGGCCGGCAAAGGAGCGCAACGGCGTCCTGAAAGCCCTTGCCCATCACTTCCTGATCACGAAGGAGAACCTGCTATGAACGCGAAGACCGCCAAGCCCTTCGAGATGAGGACGGCGTGGAACTGACTGCGCCGAAGACAAACCATATTATAATAATAGGAGATACTATCCATGAACTCGACCAACTACATTCAGAACCTCTTCAACAATGATCCCATGATCCCCGAGAACATCTATGAGCCCTCCGGCGTCTGCATCGGCGACACGGTGCTCGACAACACCCCCAGCGGCTTCGCCCTGTTCTAGGCCATTGGAGGCCACTACACCTCTCCCGCCCAGGCCATCGAGGAGCTGGTGGACAACGCCATTTCCTCCATCAGGGCAAACGGCGGCAGCGGCGAGGTCATCCTCCGTCTCACGGATGGCGGCGACTATGCCGCCATCGACCGGAAGATGCGCGCAAAGGTCCATCAGGGCAACGGCGCCATCCTGCATGAGACCGGCACCACTGTCCGCGTCCGCTGCAGCAAGGAGAAGCTTGAGGGCCTCAAGCCCGCAACGAAGCGTGCCAAGGCAGACTTCCGTCAGCTGTGCGGCTACCTCGAAGAGGAACTCGCCTACACCTATGCAGCCATCCTTGCGGAGGGGCGCATCACCATCGGCATCATCTGCCGCGAGCGGAACGCGCATGAGAGCTGCCATCGGCTCGAGGCGCTTGAGCCCCTCTGGGAGACAGACCCGATAGAGCTGCCGGAGACGCCGGCGGACTTGGAGGGGCTTGGGGCGTGGGAAAGCCCCCCGTCCGCTGCCGCTACGGCACCATCGAGGCGGATAAGGAGAATGCCACCTACTACAAGGGCAACATGGCCTCCTCGGGCCTTGAGATCCGCATCAACGGCCGCTGCATCGAGCGCGGCCTGTACAGCAAGGTGTTCGGACGGGCGCTGCACCCCAGCTGCAACCGCTTCCTCGCGCAGATCGACCTGCGCGGAGAGGACAGCACCGCATTCCCCGCTACGGAGACGACGAAGAACGCCTTTGTCGAGGGAGATGCGCGCACGCAGGCGCTCTTCCGCTGGATCCGCGCCAATGTCAGGCAGCCGGAGACCTCCCGCGAGTCGCTGGAGAGCCGCCTCGTCGGCAAGCTCGCGGAGAAGAAGGCGGTGGAGAGCGATACGCTCCGCATCGGCCGCGAGGAGGGCACCTACCGAACGATCGGGCTGCAGGGAAAGATCGACCTGCTGGTGAGCAAGACCGGCGGAATGACCATCTATGAGGCGAAGGCAAAGGGCACGAAGGCGGAGGACCTCTACCAGCTTCGGCTCTACGCGGACGGCTGCGCGATGGACGGTGTTCCCGCGAAGGAGAGCGTGCTCATCGGGGCGCGCCATCCGAAGGAGGTGTGCAGTCTGACGGAGCAGCTCAACAGCCAGTGCGACCCTACGGGAGCGCCGTATCACTTCGTGCTGCGGACATGGGCGGAGGAGGGCATCAGCGCGTGATGCCCTATCCGCTGATCAACGGGAAGGCGGCGGGGGGAGAACATCCTCCGCCGCCGGCTCGAGAAGGGCTGCACGGTGCTGCCCCGAGCGTGCTGCTCGGTACGACCGTCAACGACCTTGTGGTTGAACAAGAGAGCCGGTAGGCTTAAAAAAGGACAATAAAACAGAGAGCTGCAACTCTCTGCCGCCTGCGAAGGTGAGACACCACCTGCACAACGGGATTTCCCGCACCGATGGAATCAGTATAATCGATTGCTTCCATTTGTGCAAGGGAAACCTTCAGAGCGACTCTGAACACTGTGTAGGCTTTAACGCACCTACACAGTGTTTTCTTGTTCCCCATACAAGAAAGGAGTCCATCTAATATGGCCTTGTCCGATCATAAAATCGTAGCATTTCCTTCACCGGCTTCTCATAAGTTGGAGGCAGGAGGGACCTGCCCTATGGAAATCAAACACACGCATCCCAAAAGCAAGTCGCCGGACGAACGCGATGCACAGCTGAAGGATATTCGCAATGCCTGCATAGCCCTGATTATGGCGCAGAAGAAGACTGCTGGAAAAGAGAGTGCGTAAGATGAGATACGAAGCCGCTTATGCACGCCAGTCCGTCGAAAAGAAGAACAGCCTTTCCATCAAGGGACAGCTCGATCTATGCATCCGGACCTCCGGCAATTCGTCGCTGCTCATGTACAGCGATCAGGGCTACTCAGGGAAAAACACAGATCGTCCCGACTTTCAGCGGCTGCTCAAGGATATCAAGGCAGACAAAATCAGCAAGCTCTATGTCTATCGGCTCGATCGCTTCTCGCGTTCCATTGCTGACTTCGGTCAGCTTTGGAATGTGTTGCAAGCGCACAGTGTCGAGTTTGTTTCTGTGACAGAGAACTTTGACACCTCAACCCCTATGGGACGAGCTATGCTCCATATCATCATGGTTTTCGCCCAACTGGAGCGCGAGACGACAGCAGAGCGCGTGAAAGACAACTATGACAGCCGGGCGGCGCTTGGCTCGTGGCCCGGTGGACCTGCTCCTTACGGGTATCGCAACGGACGGACAAGCACAGGAAGTCCAACGCTAATCCCGAACAAGGAGCAGATGGAGATCGTCCGCCGCATTTTTGAGAAGTACGCAGAGGAAGACGCCAGCCTCAAAAGTGTTGCCAGTATGCTGAATCGGGAGAAAATCCCCTGTGTTCGGCGCAGTACTTGGGATAATGTCAGCGTCGCCCGAGTTCTTCATACGCCTGTTTATGTCAATGCGGACGCTCAGGTGCGTCTATACTATGCCTCGCTTGGCGTAAAGGTCGTGTCTGAGGAAAGCACATTCGACGGAGAGCACGGCCTGCTCCTGTATGGAAAACGAAAGGCAAATGATCGGAAGTACACCGATGTCAAGGATCATCACCTTGCAGTGCTGAATAGTCCCGGCGTTGTTTCTTCCGACCTCTTTCTGCGCTGTCAGGACAAGCTCTCACACAACGCACAGATCGGAAATGCGGGTAAGGGTACACACAGTTGGCTGAGTGGCATGGTGAAATGCGCCAAATGCGGTTACAGCATCACTGTACAGCAAAGAAAAAACGGTCTTCGCCGCATGATCTGCTCTGGCCGCTACAACCTCTCCCAATGCGATGCCGATATCCGCACCGATCTCACCGAGTTGGAAAATGCCGTCGCTATGGAAATTGAAAGACTTCTCGCAGAATGCCCGCCGAGCGAGCCGGTCGAGCCGATTCGGAAGGATATCTACGCAGAGAAGCTTGACGCCTTAGACCGCAAGGCAGACCGCTTGCTGGAGGCGTTTGCCAACGATGAGAGCCTGAACGGTGCTTACCTTCAGCGTGCGCTTGCCCGCCTCGAAAAGGAACGAAAGGATATTCTGGCCTCGCGCAAGCGCGAAAAATCGAGGCCCGCTATGCCGGAGAAACTCGTCTTTTCCGACCTGAGCTTTGAGGAAAAGAAGATCGTTGCCGCACAGTTCATCGAGCGGATAGAGGTCACCGAGGACTCTGCGGAGATCAAGTGGGCTGTATAAAGTCCGGCATATACAAGAAAAGACGGCACAATGGTCAAGCTGGTCGGCGAGGATGCGCGCGATCTGCACGTCGTAGCCCTCGGTGTAAGCGCCGGCGACGTTTTCCACGGGGACGTTGGCGGCGGTCTCGGCGCTCTCCTGCCAGTTGCTCGGTGCGTAGGCACATTCCATGCCGACGCGGAACTGGCTGCTTTCGGTCGTGGAAGGAGCTGTTTCCTCTGCCGGGGCGTTTGCGTCCTGCGCGGGAGACGTCGTGCCCGCGCCGCAGGCGGTGAGGGCGAGCAGCATGAGGGCTGCGAGCAGGGTAGCGATGGTTCTTCTGAGGTTCATGGTGTTGCTTCCTTTCTGAATGGAAATTGGCTCCGTGGGGGAGTCGGCCCTTCGTTGTCCGCGCCAACGAGTTCGGAAACAGAAAAAGCCGTAAATGCTCGTGTGGAGCATTTACGGCTGATAATCTGCAATACCGGCAAAACCGAAACCGGCCTGCCGACTCTTCGATAGCGCTCCACAAATTGTGACAGTCCGGCGGATCTTCTCCGACGAGCCAGCGGAAAACGGCACAGGAACCGTTCCCCACTTCGGCGGCTTCCCCTTTCCCTTTGTCCCGGATCTCTGCTCCGTGTGAACTCGGTACTCTTGTCGGCCGCGCCTCTATCTCGCTCAACTGAATTGAGCCTATTCAATTGTTGACGTGAAGATACTACGGCGGCGCGCAAATGTCAAGCCCCCGCGGAGCGGTTCTCAAATTCTTGACAATCTTGCGCCGAAAATCCTCGCCG
>OGPS01001426.1_pt1 | contig 17700 bp, 20 predicted proteins | sample 1552931 | NCBI WGS metagenome assembly OGPS01 (sample SAMEA2580252, study PRJEB22360) | human gut metagenome | biome: human gut; feature: human-associated habitat; material: faeces | place: Denmark | collected 2008/2010 | reverse complement strand
AGAATTTTACAGACGATACTGTTGACAATTCGGATGAAAGTGATATAATAGAAGAAACAGATTTCGAACCGTTGTCGGCAGATACTGTTGTTCCTGTACTGCGTGAGGATTCAAATGAATGGATTAACCGTCTGTCCCCCGAAGAAATCAGAGCAATCAAGAAGTACACGAAGAACAGCGGAGATCCCAAAGACGATAAGTTCTATGCAAGGCTTAATTCAATGCTTCGTGGGGATATTCCCGAAGATGACACTTTGAAATATTATTCCGATGTTATATCGGGTGCGATAGCAAAGTTTGAGTTAAAGCACGACATTATCTGTTACCGATCTGTCAAACACAATCCTGTGGAAGAAATGAAGGTTGGCGATATATATGAGCCCAAGCAATTTATCAGCACATCGGTTGTTTCATCGAGAACGCTTAAAGGTGATTACAACATCGTGATAATAGCTAAAAAAGGAAGCAAGGGTGCGTATATTGAATTATTGAGCAAATACCAGAATCAGAGAGAGTTTTTATTCGACAAGAATTTGAAATATCGAATTTTAAAAATCCGCAATAATAAAATAGTGTTAGAGGTGATAATATGAAAGGCAAGACTAAAGTAATAATTTCTGACGAGTTAATCGAAAAAGTTTTAGATGATATGGAAAAAGCCCAAGAAACTGTTGATGAAGACTGGGACGAAGAAAGTCGAAAAGACTGGGAAGAAAAAATGAACTCATAAGACCGCCCACAGCAGTGAGCGGTTTTCTTATACCCGTGTGCAATTGATTGCACTTGGTTTGAACGCAAACTTCACAAAAACAGCCGTTTTTTGCAAAGTTCGGCACAAATCAGAACCAAACTTAATAATTTTACCGCTCTTAAAAAGGGCGGTATTTTTATACCCAAAATCAAAGAAAGCGAGGTAAAGCAATGGAAACCGAAAAGAAAACTCCCGAAGAGGAGAAGAAGCCCACTCCCGCAGCGGAGCAGAAGGACGAGCCCAAGCCCGAAGAGAAGCCCGCCGAAAACAAGCAGACGGACGATAACGGCACAGCAGAGACGCCCGATGAGAGCAAGGAAGAGGACAAGAAGGACGATAAGCCCGAAGAAAAGGCGGATAAGCCCGAATCTGAGCCTGCGTCCGCCGTCCCTGATGCAAAGGACGAGGAGATTTTAAGGCTGAAAACACAGATAGCCGCAATGTCGCTCGGTGTAAAGCCCGACTGTATGGACGATGCTGTGGCAATAGCCGAAAGCTACGTCAAGTCTGGCAAGAATGAGGACATCAACTCGGCACTGTCGGCAGTAGTCAAGAAATATCCCGATATGAAGGCTGACGTGGGCGACAGCAAGAAGCAGGGCGGATTCAAAGTCGGAGCAGGCAGTTCCGACAAGGAAGAAAAGCCCGACAACAGCAGACTTGATAACGCATTCGGTATCAAGAAAAAGAAGTAAGAAAGGTAAGGTGTAAAAATGTCAAACACAATCAACTATGCTGAACAGTATACCAATCAGCTCAGAGAGCTTTACGGTCAGGAATCAAAGGCCGACGCTCTCTATCACTCAAATTCCGATATTCAGCTCAGAGGCGGAAAAACAATCAAGATACCCACTCTGTCGGTATCCGGCTATAAGGACCACACAAGAGCATCGCTCGGCTTCCCTCAGGGTACATACGAGAACAACTACGAAACAAAGACGCTCGATCACGACCGTTCTATCGAGTTCGTAGTAGATCCTATGGACTTTGACGAAACCGATACCGTTGTATCACTGGCAAACATTCAGAGCCGTTTCGACAGGACGCAGGCAATCCCCGAACACGACAGCTATACATTCTCAAAGCTGTATGCCGAGGCTGTAAGAGTGGGTGCAACAATAAAGCACGACAAGCTCACGATTGAGAATGTCCTCAAGGACTTTGACGAGAACCTCAAGACACTTGAAGATAAGGGCGTGCCTCTTGACAGAATGATACTCTATGTCACCGCAGACTATAAGACGATACTCAAGAACGCAGAGGGTATTCAGAGAACGCTCGACATCAAGAGCGGCGGCGGTATCGACAGACGTATCCATTCCGTTGACGATATAGGCAATATCGTTACAGTTCCCTCAGCTCGTTTCAAGACCGTGTACGATTTCACGGACGGCTGTAAGCCCGGTGTCGGCGCAAAGCAGATAAACTACATCCTCATTGACCCCGAATGTCAGGTGTCAAGAGATAAGTACGCATATATACATCTGTTTGCTCCCGGCTCTGACAGCAGAACGGCAGACAACTATCTGTACCAGAACCGCAAGTACAACGGTACATTTGCGATAGATCACCTGTTTGTTGACGGCTGTATCATGAATGTATCTGCTCTGACGCAGATATTCACAGGTAACGGCTCGACAACTGCATTCACAGTGACCGACAAGCCCGAAAAGCTCATCGGCGTAACTGTAGACGGTACAGCGACAACAGACTACAGCTATGACAAGTCATCGGGCGTGATAACATTCAATACCGCTCCCGGCAACGCAAAGGCTATAGTCGTAACATACTAAGGAGGTAACTATGGTAGCAGTAAAGGCAAACAAGCAGTATACTATCACGGAAGCCGAGAAGAAGTCATATCTTGCACAGGGGTATGACATAATCGGCGATAACGGGGCTGTGGAGCATTCTCCGCAGGCTACCGTGCCGTATGCCGAATATGAAAAGGCTCAGGCGGAGATAGCAAAGCTCCGTGATGAGCTTGCTCAGGTAAGGGCGGCAAAGACAAAAAAGGGTGAGGCTTAATGTACCTCACTTTTGCGGAATTTCAGACCTTATGCCCCGATAGCTCAATAACCGAACAGCAGTACAACGCTCTTGAAAACAGGGCGGAGAGCGACATCGACACACTGACCTTCAACCGCATAACGGCTATAGGATTCGACAATCTGACAGCGTTTCAGCAGGATAAGGTAAGGCTGGCACTGTCACAGCAGACAGCATTTGTTTTTGACAATGCTGAGCTGCTTGACAGTCCGCTAAGTTCCTATAGTATCAGCGGTGTGTCAATGTCCTTTGACAGCTCGAAGATTATAAATTACTGCGGTGTCACTACAACACGGCAGGTTTACAACACGCTGTTGCAGACAGGCCTTTGCTACAGGGGGTTATAATGAAATATCCGAAACTTGTACCCGAAAGGGTTTGTACAACATCTTGTACCGTTTATCGTACAGACGGACTTAACCGTGACGGTTCAAAGAAACGGACGGCCATATTTGAGGGTAAATGCTTCCATTCGGAAAAAGCACGGCAGAAATTATCCGCAGAAAAACAGCTTATAACGCTGTCTGGCGAGGCTCTTTTCTGCGGGGATATTGCCCCGGACAGCCCGATAGTTGACGGAGCTGTGGAGATAGGTGGCAGAGAGTACAAGATATACGGCTCGGAAAAGGCTAAAAACCCCGACGGGACGGTAAATTACACAAGACTGGAGCTGATATAGTGATAAAAGTAACCGTAAAGCTTGATAAGGCTGCAATAGCAAAGATTGAAAAAGCAGTGCTTGACAGTGCGCAAGCGGCGATGGAGCAGGTGGTTACCGAAGTACAGAACACAGCACCGCTTGACCAGGGCGACCTCATCAACGGCATATTTGTTCGTTCGGAAAAAAGCGGTAATACTGTCATCGCCACGATTGACCACAGTGCTTTATACTCTCGGTATCTCTACTATGGCAAGCTGATGATCGACCCAAATACCAAAAGTGCTTGGGCAAAGAGCGGTATAAAGAAAGAAGTGACCGACAAAAAGTTGAAATTCCGCAACGGCAGGACTGATCACTGGCTTGAGCCGTACATAACAGGTGACAAAAAGGATTTTGTCAAAAACTCGTTCACAAAAATATTTAAGGGAAAAACAGGCATATGACGTTACTTGAAACAGCCGATATGCTTGCTGATGTTCTCGGCATAGAGAATGTATACGCAGGCTGTATAGACGCAAATAAGGATAAGTGTATCGGCGTGTATGCGTCAAAAAACACCTATCCTAAGAAAATCAGCATAGGCGGTAAGCCTTGCACGAAAACACTTGAAAAGCACATCAGCGTACTGATACACTGGACGGACAATCCGACAACAGCCGAGAGTGCGGCAAACGAAATACTTGATAAGCTGACCGATGTACACGGCTATGTTGCCGGGGGGCACACGGTCGGCTTTTTGAGTTGCAGTGAGGCGCATAACGCAGGCAGAGATGAAAGAGGTATCTGCGAGTACGTTATTGATGTGACGGTTTATTACGAAAGGAGTAATTAACAATGGCTAACAAAACAGGAGTATATCCCGTATATGAAAATCAGTTCAAGATTGACAAGACAGGCGGAACAGGTGCGACAGCCGAGAATCTTGTAACTATTGCCGATATGGAGAGCTTTTCGGTTTCCATTGACGGCAATGTCGAGGAGTGGAAGCCGTTCGATCAGGAAGGCTGGACAAGAAGACTTGTGACAGGTAAGGCGCTGACCGTCAGCGTATCCGGCAAGAGAAACATCGGTGACGCAGGCAACGATTATGTTGCAGGACTTGCACTTAAGACAGGCGCAGACAGCCACACAACTGTAGTGTGGACGTTCCCCAGCGGCGCAACGCTGACAATACCGTGCGTTATAAACGTGACGGAGTGGGAATCGGGCGACTCCACAGCGGTTGCACCTCTTGCATTTGATATTATGTCGGACGGCAAGCCCACATTTACAGACGCACAGTAAAGGAGATAAATACAATGGCTAAGATGTATACACTTGATGAAAAGTTACTCGCAGGCGTTCCCGAAATACGCATCGGAGAAAAGGTCTACAAGGTAGACGATCGTGAAAAGACGGTCAAGAAGGTAATGGCGCTTTACAATAACGGCGATAAGAAGGACATTGAAAAGATTGACGAGATGTTCAAGCTGGCATTCGAGCCTGCCGCCGCTAAGGAGATAAGCGAAATGAATATGCCGTGGGCGGCATATCAGAAGCTGTCTGAGATAGTTATTTCCGCTATGACGGGACAGGAAGATACCGAGCGATTTCACGAGTAATGAAGTCTGGTACGATGTCGAGTATGACCGTGAGCTGATACGGCAGTCGATAGCAAAACAGTATCACATACTGCCGTCCGAGCAGGACGATCTGCACTATTCTGACTGGCTGAGCCTTGTATCCGGCATTATGAATGATACTCCGCTCGGTCAGACAGTGCGGATACGAAGCGAGAATAACAAGGAGATGCTCAAACACTTTTCGCCGTATGAAAACCGCATACGGCGGGAGTGGGCGGCATTCAGAGCGAAGAAACAGCTTGCGGAGAAAACTCCAAAACAGATACAGAGCGATTTAACGGCTCTTGAAATGATGATAAAAAGGGCATTCGGGGGAGGTGAGTAAATGGCTGACGGAAACGGTGCGTCAGTAGGCACTATCAGCCTGTCGCTGATAATAGACGCAGAGCTTGACAAACAGCTTTCGGCTTTACAGAAAAGCATACAGGCACAGTGGGATAAGGTCGGTGAAACCGCCGAAAAGGCACTTACCGACAGTGTGGCAAAAGCCGCTGATAAGGCTGTAAAGCCTGTTGAGGAAGTCGGCAAGGCTGTAGAAAAGGCCGTGACGCAGAGCGTTGAAAAGGCTGTGCAGAAGGTCGAAAAGCCCGCCGAAGAGGTAGGAAAGACGCTTGAAAGCTCTATATCCGAAAGTGCCGAAAAGGCTTCCGAAACGCTGGAAAAGGCGCTTGTTGAGCCTGTAAAGGAAGCGGAAAAGGAAGCAGAAAGTCTTGGCAAAGCGATAAATAACAAGTATGAGTTCGGACCCGGTTATAGCAAAGAAGCTATGGATTTCGTGAACAACTATCAGCCGAAAAGCGATAAGAAGAAGTCCAAAGAAAAAGAGGAGCTCCCCGAAATTGATGTCGGCAGTTTTGAAATTCCTTCCGAACCTATCGACCGTCTGAACAAAAGTCTTGAGCTGACTAACGAAAAGATAGAGCTTGCACAGGAAAAGTGGAAACAGCTTAACAGAGAAATGGCGGCATTGTCTGATAAAGACATGGCAGGCGAAAAGGGCAATGCCGTAATAGAAAAAATAAACGCCGTTGAAACAAGTATGCTGAAACTGCAGCAGCAGTCCGAAGCTACTAAAGCCAAGATAGATAAGGCGGCTGAGCCTTCTCCCGCAATTGATAAAACTGCGGCGAAGGTTGATAAGCTTGCGGACAATGTAAACAGCTCGGCAAAAAAGGTTGAAAGCTCGGTAAACAATTCCGTTATCAAGCCTGTTAAAAAGATAGGCACAACCGCTCAAAGGTCGTTCGGAAAAGCAAGAACATCTGCGAACGGCTTCGGAAAGGCTCTCGGAGGAATAGGGAAAAGTGTGAAATCCGCTTTGAAGTCTACTTTCCTTATGGCTGGGCTTTATGCCGTATTTCGTGGCGTAAGAACCGTTATTGAAAATGCTACGAGTGCAAACAAGGAGTTTGACGCAAGTGTAAAGCAAATAAAGGGCAATCTTCAGGTAGCGTTTACACCTATAGTAAACGCTATCATGCCGGCGCTTAATACATTGGCATCCGGACTTGCCACAGCAACAAAAGCTATAGCGAGCTTTATTTCGGGGCTGTTCGGCACAACGTATAAAAAGTCGCTTGAAGCGGCAAAAAAGGTCGAAGCCGTCGGAAAAAAGGCTAAGGAAAACAGCCGCTTTCTTGCGGGCTTTGATGAAATGAATGTTGCTTCTGATAACAACAGTGACAGCAATGCTTCAAACCTTGCAGAACTTGACAGCGAGGGCGATAAGACAGCCGAGGGTATCGGAAATAAGATTCGTGAGCAGATTAAAAAGGGGTTTGCTCTGTTGAAAAAGCAGTTTGCAAACGTCAAAAAGTATTTCGATACAAATTTTGCTCCGATATTTGCAGAGATAGGCAAAAAATTCGCACCCGTTATAGAGGGCTTCAAGGATAATATGAGCAAGGCCTGGAGTGATATGGCAACTCTTGCCGAGCCGTTCAAGAACTATTTTACAAATAATCTGACTCCGGCGCTTCAGACAGCGTTTAAGTCAATAGGTACGATAGCTTCAGGGCTTGGAGATACGTTTAATCTTGTGTTCGGTCAGCTGTGGGATAACGTTATTTTCCCTTCGCTGAACACAATGATAACAACCGTGTTACCGTTGCTGACAGATCAGTGGACGGCGACCGCAGAGGTTATGACGACGCTCTTTGAAACCGTCAAGACAATATTCGACGAGGTTTTTGTAACCGGTGTTATGCCGATACTGACAACCTTGCAGGGCGTATGGAGCGATTTGTGGATAACCTCGGCAAAGCTATGGTCGCAGTATGGCGAACCGATGATGGAAGCTATTCAGTCGCTTATAACTTCAGTCGGTGATACAGTGCTGACGGTCTATAAAGAGTGGATACAGCCCGTTATACAGTGGGTATGTGACCTTATAAAATCCCTGTGGGACAAAGCAATAAAGCCTGTCTATGTAAAGGTCGTTGCCGTTGTCGCAAAAATCGTGGATTGCGTAAAAGCAGTATGGAATTTTCTAAAGCCGTTTGTCGATTGGTTCGTGAAAACGTTGGGGCCCACGATAAAAAATGTACTGGCGGCGGTCAAAGGCGTTTTTGACACTGTATTTACCGCTATCGGCGATATAATCGGTGGTATTATTAAGACCTTCGGCGGACTGATAGACTTTATAACAGGTGTATTTTCAGGCGACTGGAATAAGGCTTGGCAGGGAATATGCAACTTTTTCAGCGGTATCTGGAACACAATCTGGGGCGTGATCAAAGGAGTTATCAATCTGATAATCGACGGTATTAATATGCTCTGGACGGGTATCTACACTGTAGTAAAGGGTATAGTTGACGCTATCGGCGGTGTGGCAGGCGCAATAGGCGATTTGTTCGGTCAGGACTGGCATTTCTCAATGCCTGAAAACCCTCCGCTGATACCTAAACTTGCAAAGGGCGGTCTTGCGTATGCGCCTACGCTTGCAATGGTCGGTGATAACCGTAATGCAGGAACAGACCCAGAGGTAATTGCGCCTCTGTCAAAGCTCAAGGACATAATCGGCGAAGGCGGAGATATGACGGAAGTCGTACTTCTGCTCCGTGAGATACTGGAGTTTCTGAAAGGTCTTAATCTTATCGCTAAGGGTGAGGTTGACGGTAAAACGCTTTACCGGTTGATAGTACGTCTGAACAAGGAGAATACATACAGAACGGGGGTAAATGCACTTGGCTAAAAATCTGATATGGGTTAAGGGTGTTCTGCTCCCGCCGCCCGATATTGACGGCTATAATGCCACACGATGCAAGACGTGGGAACCAAACACCGGCAGAAATGCCGCAGGAACAACCGTCGGAAGCATACTTTGCTGGAAATACAAGATAGAGCTTAAATGGTCTTTTCTCACAGAAGCGCAGGTGAAGAGCCTGCGTAATCTGTTTGAGAATAAACCCGATTATTTTGCCGTAAAATTCGACTATGACGGCGAATATAAGGAGATAACCGCATACAGTACAGATCTTACCGCCACAGGTAAGCTGTATGCAGGAAGCGGCTATTATTACAAGAGTGTGTCAATAAATCTGATAGAAAGGTAGGTGATAGCTTGTATACAAATGTTTCGGATGATTTTCTGTCAGCCGTTAATGGTGCTGAGCCTGTCTACTGCTGCAAGCTGGATTTCGGTAATAATGTAACGGTGAACGATCTGTTCAGCGTAAGCTATTCGGGCGGATCGTGCAGTGAGAGCATAGTGCCGGGCGGAACTGTCATAGCAAACGCAAAAGTCGAGCTGTCGGCACTTCCTGCGACGGTCAGAAAGGGAAGCGCTTGCACGTTGTATTTTGGCGTGAACGGCGAATACGCACCGCAGGGAGTGCTTACGGTAAAGAAAATCGAGAAAAGCGGAGAACGGTTGTCGGTAACGCTTGAGGATAACATGGCAAAGACGGAAAAAGGCTATTTTTCTCGCCTGTCGTATCCGTCCACAACGCTGAAAATGCTGTCTGAGATAGCGACAAAGTGCGGCGTTGCCTTTAATACTTCGGGGCTTACGGCGGTAACGATAAAGGACAAGCCTAAGGGCTATACCTGCCGTGAAATAATCGGATATATCGCAGGGCTGTACGGCAAATTCGCCATTTGTGACCGTACCGGCAAGATAATTTTCAAGTGGTTTGATACTACGGCGGTACAATTGTCCGATTTTTGTTATGACACACCAACAGTTGCTACCGATGATATTACAGTCGGCCGTGTGGTGTGTGGGGATTTTACAGCCGGCACGGGTACTGCGATAACATACGATTGCTTGTTTATGACTCAAAATCAGCTGAACACGGTGCAGAAGTCATTAAACGGATTTAAATACCGCACGGGTGAAATCCCGTTAAGACTTGGCAATATGCTGATAGATGCGTGGGATATGCTGAGCATAACCTACGGCGGAGAAACTGTGAAAATTCCTGCCGCTACTATTTCCGTGGCATATAACGGCGGCCTGTCTATGACAATAGAAGCGCCCGCCACAGAACAATCTGCGGACAGCGGCGAAAGCTATAAGTCGCCTGCTCAGAAGCAGGCGGAACGAATAACAGCAGATATAATCAGCGCCAAGCAGGCATTGCTTGAAAAAGCGGATATCACAGAGCTTAATGCACAGATAGCTAATCTCGAAAACGTCTATGCCGCAAAGGCTGATATTACCGAGCTTTCCGCACAGATAGCCACGATTGACAATCTGACAGCTAAGAAAGCAGATGTTGAACAACTGTATGCGAAGAAAGCGGATATAGATACGCTTGTAGCCGATACGGCAACGCTTAAAACGCTGAAATCCGATGTTGCAAACATAGATGTTCTGCTGTCGGGTAAAGCCGGTACCGGTGAACTGACATCTATAAAGCTGACTGCCGAAAATGCGGAAATAGCAACTGCGCTGATAAAGGACCTTACGGCCGCAAACTTCCGGTCAAAGACCATCGAAACCGATGATTTTACGATAAAATCAAGCAGCGGAAAATTGCAGATAGTCGGAAACACAATACAGATCAAGGACGTAAATAATACCGTCCGTGTCCAGATAGGCGAGGACGGTAAATCCGACTATGGCATTTATGTTACCGATGCAAACGGAAAGATAATGTTTACTTCTTATGACGGACTTCACGAGGACGGGATAAAGAGCGGTATTATCAAAAATGATATGGTGGCAGATGACGCACATATCAGTGGCAGTAAGCTGGACATTTCGAGCGTTATTGACGGTATCAACGCCGATAACAGCACCTATCTTAATACAAGTAAGGTCGTCATAGACGGAACATCTCAGACGATAAATGCAAAATTCACGGAGCTGACTGCAAGCATAGGCAGTATCGGCACCCGTACTTCTGCACTGGAAAGCGACCTGTCGGGCTTTCGGACAACAGTGTCAGAAACATACGCCACGAAGTCGGCGGTTGACAGTATACAGATAGGTGGAAGAAATCTGCTGTATGACAGCACGGGGAACATCAAAAACGGCTGGAGCGGTAACACTATAATAACGGTTGATGGCGGAATATCAGGAAATAGCCTTGCAATATCCAGAACCGGCTATTCCGGCAATGCACGATATTTTGGCACGAACAAGAGGCACTTTCTGACAGATTTCGAGGTTGGCGCAAGTTACACTCTGTCGGCGTGGATAAAGGTCAGAAGCGATGTCGAGCTTGACGCAAGCGGGTATGTAATGGCAAGATTTCGCTCGGCAGATGATAAAAAGCTGTATGCCCTGTCGCTGACGGTGAGCAGTCAGACAGAAAAGGATAAGTGGATATATTACGAGAAGACGTGGACGATAAATGACAGCGACATAGCAAAACTCGAATGCGTGGCACTTGCGCTTGATAAAAACGGCATGATTGAGGCTTGCAATATCAAGCTCGAAAAAGGCACTAAGGCTACGGACTGGTCGCCTGCTCCTGAGGATACCACAGCCGAAATAACATCGTTATCAAGCAAGCAGTCAAGCCTTGAGCAGACGGTAGGTGGATTTAAGGCAACTGTTGAAAGCACATATGCGACAAACGACAGCGTAACGCAGAAGGTTTCCGCCGTAGAGCAGAAGGCTGACAAAATATCGTGGCTTGTGAAATCGGGAACATCGGCAAGCAGTATGAAGCTGACAAGCGAGGCTTTGAAGATTATTGCGGATACCGAAATCAAAGGTGATGTGATTGTGGGCGGAGTAATAAAGAGCGCTAATTACTCGGAGTTTATCAGAGGGTCAAAATGGGATTTGAGCAATGGAGCTTTTTATGCACAAAGTAGTACAGGGCTGATAACACTATCAGACGGACGAATAAATATCGAATTGCTGGAAAACGGAACCCGTACTGCAACTGCAACATCAATTTATCCGTTTTTTGGTGGTACTGCTATCAGTAATAGTCTCGGAGAACTGTATTTAATAGCAGAATCCAGAGGGAGTGCGGCTCTACAAAAAAACCGTGATTGCTATGTAATGTTTAACGAAAGCGGAATGATTACCGCTAACGGATCTTACACTAACAGCCGAGATACTGATGGTAATATTGTACGGCTTGTAGCACTTACGACTGCAAATCACTTTCACGTCGGAAGTACCGACATTTCGGGTACTACACGACTGATCTGCGGCAAAAGTAACAAAATAGAGTTCAGCCGTCCGAGCGATAATAATACTATTACACCAATGGCATCGTTATCATATAGCAATACTATAGTTAGATTGTATATGCCCTTGCATTTTAACTTGGGCACCGATGGAGCTCATGCGTGTGTGCGTCAGCAAACAACAGGTATCACCAGCGCTGATTTTGTGAAAATCGGCAACAGTACACAGTCGTTGCAGTTGATAGGTTCATCGCTGACATCTTCAAGCACCATATCCGTTTCATCCGACGCCCGTATGAAAAACCACATAGCCGACTTGCCGAGCAAATCTGAAAACCTTTTTGATTATCTTGACGGAAAGTCATTTTTCTATAACGGTAGCAATTCAACTGCCAAGAACTACGGCTTTATTGCACAGGATGTGCTTACAGCATTGCAAAAATGCGGGCTTTCGACAGACGATTTCGCAGGATTCTGCGATATAAACGGCGATGGCAGTCAATACGCACTTGCGTATGAGCAGTTTATTCCGCTGATGTGGAATGAGATAAAAAGATTAAGAAAAGCACTAAGCGAAAGGAGTTAATTATGCTTAGAAGTAACAAAACTACACAGTTTGACGGTACAAGCTATATCACTGACGGAGAGGGCAACGAACAGACCGTAGCGTATTTCAGCGCTACCATAAGAACGGACAAGACCGTAACAATGAGCATGACAGTATCGAACGCCGAACTGTACGAAGAAAACAAAACCACAGTCAGAGCGGATTATACGGAGTTCCAGACTGCCGTATATACCGCCCAGGACGCAGAGTAAGGAGAAGCTATGAAGTTATCAACTGTAGTAAATGCAATCCCCGTCATAAGCAAGCTGATGAGCAAGGAACTGCCCGTCATACAGTCGTATGATGTCGCAAAGCTGGCAAGGCGTATCGACGAAGAAACTAAGCTGTACAATGAGCAGAGGCAGAAGCTCTTGCAGAAATACGGCGAACAGGACGGCGAGAAGTACGTTATCCGCCCTGAAAACGTAGATGTCTGCAATGGGGAGCTTGAGGAACTGCTCAACATTGATGTTGATATACCCGAAAAAATTGATATTCTCTCGACGAATGTCGCTCTGACACCCGCCGAGATGATAGCAATAGAAGATTTTTTAGCCGAATAGGCGGAAAGGAAAAATTATGGAAAAGTTAAGTAGTGTTTTTGGAGTGATAGTTGCGACTATCGGTGGCGTGATAGGGTGGATATGGGGCGATTTTACGCCCTTGCTTGCCGCTTTGATCGTGTGCATGGCGCTTGACTACATATCCGGTGTTGCGTGTGCGATTGTCAGAAAAGACGTGTCAAGCGAGATCGGCTTTAAAGGCATAGTCAAGAAAATATTGATTTTAATGCTTGTAGGGGTTGCACACGTCCTGGATGCGCATGTGCTGAATAGTACACCGGTATTGCAGTCAGCAGTAACGATGTTTTTTATTGCAAACGAGGGCATATCGCTTGTGGAAAATGCCGCAGGACTTGGCATACCGATACCGAAAAAAATGCTTGAAGTGTTAAAGCAGCTGAAGCTCAAGGGCGACAGCACAGAGAAAAGCGAAAGCGAGGAAGAATAATATGAGTAATAGTTCGTTAATCAGTTACACGAGGATAAGTCCTCACAGAAACAGCCCCAGAAACCACAAGATAGATACTATAACAATTCATTGTGTTGTAGGTCAGTGTGCGGTCGAACCGCTCGGTGAACTCTTTCAGACGAAAGAGGCTTCGTCAAATTACGGTATCGGATATGATGGCAAAATTGCAATGTACGTTGAGGAAAAAGACCGTTCCTGGTGTTCCTCAAGTGCAAGCAATGACAATAGAGCTATCACGATAGAGTGCGCAAGTGACAGTTACGAGCCATATGCTATCAATGACAAGGTGTACAAGTCACTGATTAAACTCTGCGTGGATATATGCAAGAGAAACGGAATTAAAAAGCTAATGTGGAAAGCTGATAAATCACTCATCGGACAGGTCAACAAGCAGAATATGACCGTACACAGATGGTTTAACTCCGGCAAATCCTGTCCGGGCGAGTACATATACAGCAGACTCGGTAAAATCGCCAACGAAGTCAATGCTCAGCTCGGTGTAAAGACCGTTACAACCTCTGCTTCAAAGAAATCAAATACTGAGATAGCTAAAGAAGTAATAAGGGGATCGTGGGGTAACGGCGTGAAACGCAAGCAGAGATTGACTGCTGCCGGCTATAATTACACGGCTGTGCAGGCAGAAGTTAACAGAATGCTTGGCAAGAAAACATCGACAGTTTCCACACACACTAAAATCAGCAAGGGCGACCGTGTGCAGATAAAGCAGGGAGCAACCTGGTACGGCGGCACAAAAGTCCTTACAGGCTGGCTGCTTGAAAAAACGTGGATTGTCGATGAAGTTGTCGGCAATCGTGCTGTACTCGGTAAGGATACTACGGGCGTTTTTGACATACAGTCGCCGATAGACGTTAAGTATCTGAAAAAATAAGTACAATAGTTATCCCCCGGCGGAGCAAAAAGGCTCTGTCGGGGGATTTTTTGTTGGACAATAATTACGCCATTTGTATGATTTTTGACAATTTTACAGGCGTTATAAAAAAGTGAAATAACACAATTTCAGTGATTTTAACGGACTTTGACTCCGTCACTCGTGGGTTCAAATCCCGCTATCCCAGCCAAATACCGTTTAAACCGCATTGTTATGCGGTTTATTTTTTGCTACACGAAAATTACACGAATTATTTCAGAAAAATTTTATCGAGTACACTTACAGCACGTTCTTCTTCTCTCGGATATCCGAAGATGTAAAGGCACTTGAAAAGATTGAAAATCTGTGGAGAGACGCCTTGACAGCGGCGGTTGATAATCATGCTAAGATGACCAGCGTAAAAGAAAACACCGATACGGAGAGTAGCGGTGGGGTGAAATATTCAAAAGCAGAAAAAAACGCTTTGACAAAAGAAGAATACAAGCGTGCAACAGCTGCATTTATGAACGGCGATACAAGTGCAATAATTGAAGATTGTGCTATTCGTGTAACGAATAAAAACGATGTGTACAAAATTAAGATTGTATGTTATAATTTATCTGACGATGGATTTGACTTTCAAATAACAGAAGTTTATCAGATAGAAAATTACGATTATAATATTCATAGCGAAAACGAAGATCCAGCGGTTATAATTGCGAAAGGAGTAAGAGATGGATACACGCAAAGAGAAATCGAGGCTTTATTACAAAACAATAAATTTGATGATGGACAGATATTCAAAAGATTCAGTCCTCAAAGCGGCAGATATTATAGGCTCAAAAAATCTACTGGACGAGGTGAACGTGTTAGTGGAGGAAAATCTTCCGGAAGTGGACTTTCTGAAGAAACTGAACAATCTGAAACAGAAAGCAAATTAAAATTTTCCCTTTCTGAACTTGTCGAGGAAAAGAACGACCTTATAGCAGTTCACAATATCTATACCGATAAGCTCGCCAAGTCACTGAAGCTCGGTGGTTTCCCGATGCCCTCAATAGCAGTCACAAAAGCTGATATGGGACACGACAATTACGGCGAAATATCGCTTGTATTCGATAAATCCACCATTGACCCGAAAACCGATAAAAGGAATAAAATCTACGGTGGGGATGCAAGCCTTATTGATAACCCAACAATCATAAATGAAAATCAAATTGAAGCAGTTGACAAGAGGGATTTATTATGCTATAATATTTAAGCTGTATTCAGATAATAGCAGTATCGAGGTGTAGCGCAGGTGGTAGCGCGCCTACTTTGGGAGCATAGACGGTGTTCGCACCGCACGAAAGCGAAAACCGCCGAAAGCCCTTTAACTGTGCGGATTTCGGGCGGTTTGGAAAACAAAAAATAGCGGTCAAAAATGTGTTTGACCACAGATTTGACCACCTACACGACCACAATTAAATAACTATCGGGGTGTAGCGCAGTTGATAGCGCGCCGCATTTGGGATGCGGAGGCCGCGAGTTTGAGCCTCGCCACTCCGACCAAAAAGGCTCTGGAATTGCTTGATTCCAGAGGTTTTTTCATATTGTTCTCTATTGTTGCGAAGACCGTTATATGCTATAATATCTATGATTACACCAAAGGAGGGATATACTTTGCTTATTTCATATTGCGATTATAAATACTATAATGAATATGAGGCTTCAGTATTATTAACGGAAGTGCAACACAATGTTGATTCTTCAATTACCAGTATTAATAAAGAATTTATATACATATTCCATAGAATGATACATACCGAACCTTGCTCTTATTGGGATAAAAACGTCTATACTGAAGTATCCTCTTTGCTGGAGTCCCTGTATCAAGCGCATAGTTCTCAATTAAAAATAGACGAAGAAACTTTTAATTATTTTTCAATGGGATACAATGCTTTTTGTCAAATTTCAGAAACTATTTGTGATTTAGGAAATTTCAATCTTTCACAAGAATTAAAAACAAGACTATACAGACTTCCTACCTATACGTCAATTCTTGAAAGTTGTTTGTCAAACTTTTTAAGAGTCATCGCTATCTTAACTGGACAAGGAATCGGGAAAGATTATTCTACACAAAATACGCTCGGACAATTAGTAAATGCTATATCTTCCAATGGCTACACACAACTAGCAGGAAATATAGATGTCAATATTAGAAATGCTATAAACCATGGGAAAGTACGCCTTGACAAAGATCCCGTCGATAAAATATATTTTACCTATTCCGAGCAGAGAATATCAAAGACCAAAGAAATCGCTTTGTATGAATTTGATAAAATCATCGATCGATCTTTCGACACTGCAAGCGCTGTATTATTAGCTTTAAGCACATTTATGAATGCTCACATGCATTTAATTAGCATAGACGAAACAAAAAACGAATACATACCATTTGCTATTCTTGCAATGAGATTAAGTATTCCTGGGATATGTTGTTCAAGTATAAGTGACACCGGAAATCTTGATCAATTAAACATTGAACTAGAGGTTGAAAACACAGATAGAGGTTATCTCGCTCAGATAGCGGCACTTCTTTCAATTTTAGTTTATAATACTCATTCCGATTATAACAAATATTTGTTTTCTTTTAGCAACCCTAGAATGATGAATGGTTGGATTATATATCAAAAACAAGATATTTTAGATATTATATCTGGCACAAAGAAAATGGATATTGTGTGCTCTGAAATCATTGACCGAAAAGAGTTTCTTATTTTTCCACCCTCAACAGAAGATATCGACCTTAATGAAGTAAAATATTTTTGTTTTCCAAACTATAATTCCGCAAAATTTAAAATTAACAACATAGCAAATGCCAGTACACAAGATCGAAAACGCTTACGAGCAAATTTATTTGTCTCAGACACAAATAATCGCAACGATTTATTAACCATAGTAGATCAAGCCATAGATTGGCTATTAACTGTTAAAAACCCTGCATCACCAACTTTTCCTCAAAAACACGGTGACATGCCTGCTGATGCATTATACATTAATGTTTACCATAACGACGGAAGAAAGTGTAAAGAATTAACTCCTACAAACGATAATTTTATATGCTTTGTTGATTATAATGCTGATGGTAACACCACATTAGCCAATGGTAGTTTGCCTGCAACAATATGGGCTTCTTTCTACCATTAAAAAATCGATAAAAAATTAATTGCGTGGCGAACTCGAGAATATGCTACGATTCGTACTGGTAAAATTGGCAGAAACTCTCCTTGTCCATGCGGCTCGGGAAAAAAGTACAAGCGCTGTTGTGGCTCTTCATCCAAATAAAAACTATTCCTCAGAAAGGATAAACATAATTTTTATAATGCATTGTCAAGTAAAATTCGCTTTTACTTGACAATGCATTTTTCTTTGTTTACTGCAAACCAATTTTGAGGGCGGCTCTTACGAGTCGCCCTCTTTTAGTTGTAGCTTTAGCAAAAATAAACCACCGCTTGAAGCGGTGGAATAAAAGACTTT
>OGPS01001400.1_pt1 | contig 17981 bp, 7 predicted proteins | sample 1552931 | NCBI WGS metagenome assembly OGPS01 (sample SAMEA2580252, study PRJEB22360) | human gut metagenome | biome: human gut; feature: human-associated habitat; material: faeces | place: Denmark | collected 2008/2010 | reverse complement strand
CCGGCCGAACCTGCTGCGCACGAAGTGGCTGGCCGAGGACTGGGACGAACTCTGCCGGCTGGTAGCTGCCGACACGCTGATCGCCGACAAGCAGGAGGTGCTGGCCATGATGAAGTGGGGGGGCAATCCCGACACCCGCGAATGGCGTATCCGGATGAAATATCCCAAGGCTTACGAGCGTATGCGCCGGGTGATCTACCCGCAGATGCGCGCCGTGGATTTCCGATTCAACCTCCACCGCCGCGGCATGAAGCAGGATACGGTCTACACGACCGAGGTCGATGCCGAGTACATGCATGCCGTGGAGCTGCTCAAAAAGCGGCGGTATGAGGAGGCGCTCACGATCCTGCGTCCCTACGAGGACCGCAATACGGCGCTGGCCTACATGTCGCTGGGGTACGATGCCGCGGCGTACCGCATTCTGCGCGCCGAGCCGGACGCCGCTTCGACGCCCGACATCCAGTACATGCTGGCCATCCTTGCGTCGCGGCTGGGCGACGAGGAGCAGGCCGTGACCTATTTCCTGCGCTCGGTGGAACTGCGCGAGAGCCTGAAGTTCCGCGGCAATCTCGATCCCGAAATCTCCCGTCTGATCCGCAAATACGGGTTGTTCCGGGAGGATTTCGAATAGATGCCGCCGGAGAGATGAAAACCGGGACGCTCCCTCGTGGGAACGTCCCGGTTTTTTCGTCGCCGGACGTGTCAGCGGTCGCTGTGGAGGCAGTGGTGGGCGTTGCGGAGCTGGAGGGCCAGCGAGAAGGCCGTGATGCCGGCCAGGAGCAGCGTGATGCCGACCCAGACGATGACGGCCGTCGTGCCGATGACCAGCGGAATCCGCCGCCGCACCGCGCCGGAAAGCAGAGCAGCAGCAGCACGCCCGTGAAGATGGTCCAGCCCGAACCGGCGATCTCCAGGGCGCTCATGTCGCCGCCCAGTCCGATGGCGCTGAAACCGCGCATCATCAGCCAGAACCCGAGGAAGATGGGCAGCGTGGCGGCCGAAAGCCCGACGTTGAAGATCAGGATGATGCCGAGGACGATCTCGATGATCCCTCCGGCCATCATCCAGCCGCGGCCCGTGATGAAGTGTTTGTTGGCCGAGGAGAGCACGACCTCCAGGATGCCCGAAATCAGCATCAGCCATCCGAAGACGAGCGACATGCCCAGGTAGCTCTGGGCAGGGTAGACGAAAATCAGCACGCCGACCGCGAAGAGCGCGATGCCGATGATCAACAGCAGCCACCAGTAGCGGACGGCCTGTTTCGAATTTTCGATCAGTGAGGAAAAGTTGTTCATGGTATGAGGAATTTCTTCCTCTCGGAGCAATTTGCGTACCAGAGCCGTCGGGCCGCATACGCGGAAAAGGCCGGACAATCAGCCGGATGCCGGGCAGGGAAGCCGCGGGGCGCAGGGACGGGTTTCGGATTGACGCGGCGGGACCCTGATTAGCGGGGCAGGGTTCGGGTTGGCGGTCCGGGGCGGACTGGGTCGCCGGGATACGGTGGGGCGGGGAGAACCGCTTCGCCGATTTCGGGACGGAGATACCTGCTGTTTCGAAGCGCATCCGTTATGTTTTTCAAAGCGGAGAGCTGGAGCGCGAGGCGACTGTTTCCGAAATGGTTCGTCCGCTCATCTGGAAAGAGATCATATTTATATATAGTATATTTTATTCCATCCTTGTTTTTGGTTTGGCGGAGCAGTTTCGAAGCGGTCGATCTGCCCGATTTCGCCGTCGGTCTGAAGTGCGAATCTGTTCTTAAAATGCGTATTTTGCAAGACTTTTTTATGCATTTAGAGCGTAATTGCTGATGATTTTTTTGCGAAAAATTAATTAGGATAAAATCTTTTTATTATTTTTGCAACAGAGAGAATCCTCTTTCCTCGTCAAATCGCGAGGGGGGGGGATTTTTCCTTAGCACCGTTCTCGTGCCAAGTCGATAAAATCCCGAAACTCGAATAAGTAATTTTTTGGAATCCGTCCAGGGTTTCATTATGTAGATTGTATCGACTGTTTTAAGTATGGCATTTCATTATGCTTATCACATCCGAAAGCCAAACCGGGAAGCCGGTTCATTAAATCTCATCCTATGAAAAAGTTATACCTATCCTTTCTGGCCATGCTTTGCATGGCAGGAGCGTCCGTACTGAATTCATGTTCGGACGACGATTCCACTTCATCCGGCAACCCCGACATGCCAGAAAGCGGGAATGCCCTGATCTGCAACGGTGTCGTACGGGAAATCAAATCCGCCGTCTACTCGGTCGAGACACCCGGAAACGGCGAAAAGGCAGATGCTTCGGAAGCTGCCTCCGTCTATACGATCTATCTCTCGCCGACGGCAGGGCTTGTGGATGTGGATGGCATGCTGATCGCCGACGATGCCGTGAAGATTACCGTCAAACAACCTTCCGGAGCCGTCGATCTTGCGGCTGCCGGCAACGGAATCGCCTATGGGGAGATCGACGTAAACTCCTCGAACGTCGGAGAAGCTTCGAAAGCAGTTCTCTCGGTCGAATTCCTCTCGGCCCGCGTCGCTCGTATTTCCGCCGAAATCGAAACCGGCGGAAAAACGCTGACGGTCGCCTATTACGGACTGTGCAAGAATTCCGACGCTTCGGAGGAGGGAGATGACGCAGACAAGGTGTTGCTGGATAAAGTTCCGCTGTCGTGGTACCTCGGCCCGGTCAAGGGCGTGGAGTCGCACAACTATTATATGGCCTTCACGGATGCCGAGCATACCGTATCCAAAGGGCGGGTGACGCTCAAAGAGGCGGGTTACCTTTTCGTGGCCGACCTCTATGCGGTTCCGGGCGAAGATGCCTACACGCTTCCCGAGGGTGAATATATGGCCAGCCAGCTCAACGAGGATCACACGTTCACGTCCCAATATACCGGTGTTCAGTATATCGACGCCGAAGGCAATAAGACCCAGTTGTCGCTGGTTTCGGGAGAGCCGTTGAAAGTCTCCCGCGAGGGTGACGTCTGGAGCGTTTCGCTTCGTTTCGTCGATACGGACGGTTCCGAAAAGAGCATCGTCTACGAGGGACAGCTCCAGATCGTCGATCAGCCGGAGGACGGCGGCTTCTACCTGCCGCAGATCGGACGCGACGTGGAAGTGGTCGGATTCAGCGCCACCGCGACCTATTACGGCAACATGCTCGAAGCAGGTACCGGCATGATGCAGATCAACATTTACGACGAAACCTACGACACGGAGGAGGGGCAGGGCGGTCTCGCCGCTGCGCTCGTCGTATTCAACGACCTGTTCGGCAATCCGAAGGAAGCCGTGATCAAGCCCCACGAATATCTGGCCAACACCTCGTTCCAATGGGGGTCGTGGATGCCCGCCGTGGAAATTCCGATGGAGGGGCTGGTATTCCCGCTCGGCACTTATGTCCAGTTGGACGACGGAACCTCTTTCGGACAATTTTCCTACGGAAAGGAGGGCATCATCAAGATCGAGGCCGCCGGTACGGCCCAAGGCGAAGACGGCAAAATAGAACCGGTATACAAGATCGAGTTCAACCTCACCTCGAAGGACGGCTTTACCCTCAAGGGCTCGTACACCGGAGTCATTCCGATCACCGACGCATCCGACGACAAGTCCGATGACGACGGCACCTCGACGCTCGAGCGTGACTACGACATGGATCTGTCGAAGATCAAAAAGGCGCATTACTATACTTCGGATCAGGTCTATATCCAAGGCATCGGCTACAAACCGATCAGTTCCTACGGATGCGGTCTGCAATTCATCAATATCGGTATCGAATGGGTAGGAGACCATCTCGAAGACTTCGTGGATCGCGAGCCGGGCGGTGACATCGTCCGTGTGGAACTTACCACCGAGCCGGGCAAGGAGAACGAAATCACTCCGGGAACCTACGAGGTGACCGAACAGCGCTGGCCGGCATACATCAAACCCGGCGTCATGATGCGCGGCATTATGCTGGACGGCGGTCTGCATGGCAGCCGGTGGATGCACCAGACTTATTCGATGTGGGGAGATGACAACAAGATCTTCGAATACATGGACGGACACGCCCTGCTCTACGACGGTCAGGTTACGATCACCAAGGTCGAGGGCGAAGGCAAGGAGAACTGGTACCGGTTCGAGGTCGACGGCATCTGCGTGCGCAAGCATCATGTGCGCGGAACGTGGGAAGGCCCTGTCGTAAGCCAAACGGGGCGTGCTGCGGCAGAGAAGGATCATCTCGAACCGCCCAGACTGCTTCGCCGCCTGCCGGCTCCGTCGGTTCCGATGAGCCGTCTGGCCGAAGAACTGCCGGGCATCATGTTCCGCAAGGCCGGAATGACCGAATGACAACAGAAAAACCGGATAGCGCGGGGTTTTCCCGAACCCCGCGCTATTAAAAACAATCGTTATGAAAAACTCGACCCATTACAGACTGCGCGCGCTGGCGTGCGCGTTGCTCGCATCGGCAGCCATGCTGGGTGCATGCGATGACGACGATCCCAACGACGATCCCGACCCCGGGAAGAAGCCTCCTGTAACTCTGACCGATCAAATCCAGTACGACGGAGGCGATCTCGTCGGCATCAAGTCGGCAATCTATGTCGCTGAAGAAGACGGCAGCCACACCTTTTATCTCTCGCCGACCGAGGGGCTGATCAATGCCGAGCAGATGAAACAGGCCGACGATTATCTGCGCGTGATGGTGGAGAGCCCCAAGGGCACCGTGAACACGGCCTCCGATCCGTTCGAAATCGAATACAAGGATATTTCGGTGAAAAAGACGACGATGAACGACGTCGCGAGCGTAGAACTCTCCGCCGATCTGGTGACGGAAACCCGGCTCAATCTCTATACCTACGTCGAATTGAAGAGCGGCAAGACGCTGATCGCCCGTTACCAGAATACCTGTACGGAAGAGCGTGACGTCGAACTGACGAACCAATACGAGATCGACAATCGGATCGCCGCCGTCGGAAGCGTCGTCGAGTGGCGCAATGTCCGCGAAGGCAACCGCCGCTTCTGCCTCTACGAGCAAGAGGGCCTGGCCGCTCCCGAGGAGGGGGCTGCGGGCGTGGAGATTCTGCTTGCCGAGGAGCTGTTCGGAACGGAGGAAATCGACCTTGCGACAGCTGATCCCGCGAAGGTGCAGATTCGCTGCGGTGAATTCGCAACGGGCGCCGGGACGACCGGAACGCTGACGGCGAAGTACCTGACGGATAAATTCGGCACGATCGAGGGGCTCATCGTCGCGCTTGACGCTTCGAAAGACGGGAAGCGCCTGCGTGCCGCCTACGAAGGCACGTTCGCCGGAGGCTATGCGGCCACCAATACGATCAAGGTGACGGAGCCGGCAGCCGGAGGCGAGGCTGCGGCCGCAGCCGAGGCCCCGATCGCCGCGCTCTTCTCGCAGGAGCCGCAGGTCGGCAGCTACGTATTCGCTTTGGGCGATGCCGAAACGGCCGCAGCCCCGGCCGATCTCGCCAAAGGTCATTGGGCTGCGTATGTGCGGGTGCTGGCGGCCAAGTTCGACGGCGTGATCGACGTTGCGGCGCAGACCTCCGATTACTGGTTCCGGCTCTACGACCACAAGACCTATCAGACCTACTACGGCGAGGATGCGGGACTGACCGGTACGATCGAGACCCATCCCAATCCCGCTGGCGGCAAGGAGATTTATCTGCGGGTAAATCTGACGCTGAAAAACGGCATCGGGGTCGAAGCCGAATACTACGGTGTGCCGACGGCTGCGACGGCCGACGCAATGGATGAAGAAACATTGAAGCCCGTCAAACCGTTCGAGCCCTATATCAAATTCCTGGACAAGGATAACAAGGACATGCTGTATTGGCCCGTTACGGCGATGGAGGTGCGGCACGACCCGGCTTATCGGGATAGTTATACCGGCGATCTGCTATCGGGATATTGCTTCTATTTCCGGAATGCTTTCACCGAGAGTATCGATGCGGATAATACTACTCCGATGTTTTTCCTGCCGGACAGCTACCTCGACCATGAAGGAGAGATCGACCTGCCTGCGGAAGGCACGAATTGCAAATGGAACCTCAGGTTCCAGTATATGTATCTGTCCTCATATAACGGGTACGGATATTCCGACAAGGCTAAGTACTGCATGCGGTGTCCCGAGAAGGCGGCAGTGACCGTCAAGCAGGAGAACAAGGAGTGGATCTTCAAATTCTCGATGGTCGATTGGGGAGTATTCAGTACATGGAACCCTGATCCGACCGGAACCGGAAACACCTTGATCATCGAATTCCGGGGCAAGGCTACCAAGTATTCGGGCTCGAAGCCGAACGACCTTGCAGACGATTTCTACGAATAGGCTGCGATCCGGCCGGTTCGGTGACCGGACAGGCGGATGACATCCCCCCCCCTCCGGGCTTCCGGAAGGGGAGGGGATATGTTTCGGCTCCGGGCCGGAACATGAAGACGGCAAATTTTCTATAATCAATTTTTTTACCAGCGTTAAAATGGCGCATTTATGACCAAAAAAATCTTTCTATCATTGATGGCTGTTCTCGGCCTGCTCCTGTCCGCCCATGCGCAGGAACGGGAAATTACGGGTTCGGTCAAAGATCATGCGGGGGCCGGCATCGTCGGCGCCACCATTCTGGTCGAAGGCACTACGAAGGGTACGACCTCCGGTGCGGACGGCAGTTTTTCGATCAAAGCCGCACCGGACAATGTGCTGGTCGTGTCGTTCATGGGTTATCAGTCCCACACGATCAAGGTGGGGACGCAAACCCGGATCGACGTCGTGCTGAAAGAGAACACACAGGCTATCGACGACGTGATCGTCGTGGCGTTCGGTACGGCAAAAAAGGAGGCTTTCACCGGTTCGGCGACCGTCATCAAATCGGACGACATCGCCAAGTCGCAGCAGTCGAACGTAGCGCAGGCTCTGGCCGGAAAGGTCGCGGGCGTGCAGCTGACCAACACCTCGGGACAGCCGGGAGAGAGTCCGAAAATCCGCATCCGCGGCTTCAGCTCGCTCAACGCCGGCAACGATCCGCTCTGGATCGTGGACGGCATGCCCTACTCGGGTGACCTGAACAACCTCAATCCGAGCGACATCGAGTCGATGACCGTGCTGAAGGACGCCGCCTCGAACTCGCTGTACGGCGCCCGCGGCGCCAACGGCGTGGTGATGATCACCACCAAAAAGGCCAAGTCGCAGGAGGCTCACGTGACAATCGACGCCAAGTGGGGCGTCAATTCGCGCGCCGTCCAGGATTATGCGTACATCACCAACCCGGCACAATTCTACGAACTGCATTACAGTGCGCTGAAAAACTACTATGTCAATTCGGGAATGAGTGTCGGCGAGGCCCATCTGCGTGCCAATACGAATTTGACGGCCAATGCGAATGACGGAGGTCTGGGCTATATGGTCTATACGGTTCCTTCCGGGCAGGAGTTCATCGGCATCAACGGCAAGGTCAATCCCGCTGCGACTCTCGGCCGCCGTCTCGTCTATGAGGGCAAGGAGTACTACGTCCGTCCCGACGACTGGACCGATGCCGCCTTCCGCTCGTCCCTGCGTCAGGAGTACAACGCTTCGATCTCCGGCCAGACCGGGAACGCCTCGATCTACGGATCGTTCGGCTATTTGAACAACGAAGGTATCGCCTACAACTCGGACATGGACCGTTATACGGCCCGTCTGCGCGTGGACTATCAGGCCAAGAAGTGGCTCAAGTTCGGCGCCAATGCCAACTACACGCATTTCCGCTACAACCAGATCGACGACAGCGGCGCCGGTAACTCGTCGGGCAACGTTTTCGCTTATACGACGGCCGTCGGTCCGATCTATCCGCTCTACATCCGCGACGGCGAGGGTAATGTCATGTACAACGAGGACGGCATCAAGCTCTACGACTACGGCAACGGCGACAATGCCGGTATGGAGCGTTCGCTCTTCCCCAACAGCAACGCCCTCTCGGATTCGCGTCTCAACAAACAGGAGGCCGAAGGCAACGCCTTCAACGGTACGGGATATATCGACGTCACCTTCCTCAAGGATTTCAAGTTCACGTTCAACGCCGGCGTTTCGCTCGACGAAACCCGCTCCACCTCGGTTACGAATCCCTGGTTCGGACAGTTCGCCAGCGAAAAAGGCATGGTCTCGAAAGGGCATCAGCGGAATTTCGACCTCAACCTGCAGCAGATTCTCAACTACACCAAGCAGATCGGCCACCATAACCTCAATGTGATGCTGGGTCACGAGTCCTACCAGAACCGCATTTACTTGTTGTCGGCTTCCAAAAGCAACATGCTGACGCAGGACAACGACGAACTGGCCGGGGCGATCATCGACAAACAGGGAGCCGGCTCCTACCGGAGGGAGTACAACAACGAGGGCTATTTCGCCCGCGTCATGTACGATTACGCAGGCAAATATTTCGCCTCGGCCTCCTATCGCCGCGACGCTTCTTCGCGTTTCCACCCCGACCATCGCTGGGGTAACTTCTGGTCGCTGGGCGGCGCATGGATCATTTCGAAGGAAAATTTCATGGAGAGCACCTATGAATGGCTCGACAATCTCAAGCTGAAGGCCTCGATCGGTTCGCAGGGTAACGACAACATCGGTAACTTCCGCTACACGAACACCTACACGATCGAAAACGCCAACGGAAAGGTCTCGACCGTCTTCAACGCCAAAGGATCCGAGAACATCACCTGGGAGACCAACTCCAACTTCAACGCCGGTGTGGAGTTCAGCTTCCTGCGCGGTACGGTTTCCGGAGGCGTCGAATATTTCCTCCGCAAGACGACCGACATGCTGCTGTCGTTCCCGGTAGCTCCGTCGCTGGGCTATTCGTCCTACTACGCCAACGTGGGCGACATGCGCAACAGCGGCGTCGAAATCGAGCTGAACTTTACGCCGATCCGGCGGGAGCATATCCAGTGGGACATCAATCTCAACATGACGCACCTGCGCAATAAGATCACCATGCTGCCTTCTGAACGGCGGACCAAGCAGGTCGATGGCTACTCCGGTTACGTGAGCGGCTCCACTTTCTTCGGAGAAGGACTGCCGATGTATACTTTCTACATGAGAAAATATGCCGGGGTTTCGGACGAGGGCCTTTCGATGTGGTACATGGACGAAACCGACGACAAGGGCAACCTGACGGGCAAGCGCGTTACAACGACTGAATATGCCAAGGCATCGGACTATCTCTGCGGCGACCCGATTCCCGATCTCTACGGCGGTTTCGGCACGAGTGTCAATTTCCGGGGCTTCGACCTGAGCGTGGCCTTCACCTATCAGATCGGCGGTCTGGCCTATGATTCGGGATACTCCGCGGCGATGTACTCGCCGGCCAACAAGACGACGGGTATGAACTGGCACAAAGACATGCTCGACGCATGGTCGGCGGACAATACGTCGTCGAACATCCCGCGTTTGCAGTATGAAGATAAGGATCAAAACGGTATGTCTGATCGCTTCCTTATGGACGCCAGCTACCTGAACCTGCAGAACATCAACTTCGGCTACACGCTGCCGTCGAATTTCACCAAGAAGGTCGGAATCGAGAAGGTGCGCGTCTACCTTGCCTGCGAGAATGTCTGGTACTGGTCCAAACGTCAGGGATTCGATCCCCGCTACTCTTATTCGGGAGCGACGAGCCAGGCCACCTATTCGCCTGTAAGAACGATTTCGGGCGGCATCAACATCCAATTCTAATCGGCCTCAAACACTTTACGACAAACGACATGCATATGAAAAAAGCGACAAACATAACGCTCGCGACGCTGGCGGCAGCTTTGCTGGCAAGCAGCTGCATCAAAGAAGCCGACCCCTATGAAATAGCCACCGAGGATCAGGTCACCCTCGAAACGCTGATAGAAGGCATTCCGGCCTCGCTCGTACAGGCCGGTTCCGCAGGCTATGCAAAGGATGGCCAAGCTTGGGATTTTGCCCTGCCGGCCATCCATATCGCCACGGAATCCATGACGGGCGACGTCGCCATCGGCGGCAATATCGGTTACGACTGGTTCGCACAGTGGGGAACCAACGAAGCGCTCGGCGCCGACTATGCCGTGGGTGCGCTCACGTGGAACAACTACTATGCGTGGATCATGGCGGCCAACAACGTCATCAAACAGATCGACGCCTCGGATTTCGCGACGCTCGACGCCACGCAGAAGTCCTATCTGGGCTTCGCCTACGCCTATCGGGCCATGTTCTACCTCGATCTGGTGCGTCTGTACGAGTTCAAGGAGAACAATTACACCGAAGCGCCCGGGGTTCTCGGGCTGGGCGTGCCCATCGTACTGCCCGAGACTACCGAGGCCGAGGCCAAGAACAACCCCCGTGCCAAGGTCGACGACATCTACGATCAAGTGATCTTCCCCGACCTGGACAAGGCCGAAGAACTGTTGAGCGGCTTTACGGCTCCCGACAAGTATACGATCAGTCCGGCGCTGGTCTACGGCCTGAAAGCCCGGGCCTGGCTTGAGCGCGGTACGGCCAAGAACGACGCCGAAGCCTATGTTTCCGCTGCCGAGTACGCCCGCTTGGCCATTAACGCCAGCGGCTGTACGCCCCTGACGCAGGAGCAGTGGGAAGACCCCTCGAACGGCTTCAACAGCGCCATGTCGAACAATGCCTGGATCTGGGGCCTTGCGCTTCCGAGCGAGAGCGTTGCCAACCTGTTCTGCTTCACGGCGCACATGAGTACGGAGAATGCGTGGAGCGCCTACGGAAACGACGCCTGCCGCTGCATCAACAGCAACCTTTACAACAGTATCGACCTGCGCGACTTCCGCCGCCATTCGTGGCTCGATCCCGACCGCAAAGACCCGGAGAAGGAGTCCTACGACTACAAAAGCTGCCGCAAAGAGGGCAAGGAATACTTCAATGAACTGCCCGATTACGCGAACATCAAGTTCCGTCCGGCGCAGGGCGCTTATGAGGATTTCAAGGTCGGCGGAGCCGCAGACCATCCCTACATGCGCGTCGAGGAGATGTACTTCATCGAGGCCGAGGCCAAGGCGCATGAAAATCTTGGCGAAGGAATTCGGCTGCTCAATGAGTTCATGAACAATTACCGCATTGTGGGCGGAGGTTACGACTGTACGAACATGTCGTCGTCGGTTGAAAATTTCACCAACGAGCTGATGCTTCAGAAGCGCATCGAGTTCTGGGGCGAAGGCATCGTCATGTTCGACATGAAGCGGCTCGACATGTCCACCCGACGGGGCTATGTGGGAACCAACTCTCCTGCCTCGTACCGGCTGAATACGGAAGGCCGTGCACCCTACTGGAACTTCGTGATCTCGCGCGGTGAGACGCAGAACAACCCCGTCATCGCCACGCAGAACAATCCCGATCCTTCGCAAACGGTCAAGCCGTGGAACGGGTGATGACCATCTGCGATCAAGCTGTCAAATCTAAAAGCAAATTACCGTGAAGACATTCAAGCATATATTACCGTTCCTGCTGGCACTTCTTGTCCTTGCCGGCTGCGAGGACGACGTGAACTATACGCAGGGAACCGCGGAGAATCCCGATTGCTACGGTGTCTACTTCCCGAAGAAGCAGGCTACCCGGACCGATCTGGAGTTCGAACCGGGAACCCAGACCGAAGCGACCTATACGGTCAAACGGCGCAACACCGTGGATCCGATCGTCGTTCCGGTCGTCGTGAAGTCCAACGTCGAGGATATTTTCGTCGTCGAGCCGATCGCATTCGATGCCGGAGAGGACGAGACGACCTTTACGATCAGTTTCCCCGGAGCCCAAATGGGCACGACCTACACCTGCGATATCAACATCGAAGATCCGCGCTACGCTTCGATCTACGGTGCCGATAAGGTGAACCTTTCGATATCGCTCGTGCTGGCCAAATGGGAATTGGTCACCGACGAAAAGACCGGTGAGACCAAAGGCCGCTACCGCGACGACATTCTGGGCAACTTCGCGTCGATAGACAACCCCAATGCTAATCCGAATCCTGAAATTGAACTTGAAATCTACGAGCGTTCGGACAAGAAGGGCTATTACCGCATGAAAGCCTACACTCCGGAGCTGATGAACATCTTCGCCGGAGGACAGGTAAACCACGAGAACCGCAACGTCTGGACCTATGTCGATGCCTCGGATCCGAACAAGGTCTATTATCCCTACCAATCGACCGGTCTGACCCTCTTTGCCGATATGGGCGAGTGGTACATCGCATCGCAAACACCGGAAAATTTCGCCATGGACGAATCGGCCGGACAATATGGCACGCTCAAGAACGGCGTGATTACCTTCCCGGCGCAGGGTATCGTGCTCGAACCGAGCGAAGGTGAATATGCCGGAAAATTCTTCTATGCCAACGCAAACGGCCTGCAGCGGATCATGCTTCCCGGAGCCAGGGTCTACGACTACTCGGTGGCCCTCACCAAAAGCGAACCCGCAGATGGTGTCGTCGAAATCGGCGCCACCCTCTCCGAGGACACCCGAGAGTTCCGCTATGCGATCTTCACGGGCAATTTGAGCGACGGCGAGGCGAGCCTCAAGGCACAGGAGATGGCCGATGGCAAGATCGCCGCGGAACTCATCAAGACGATCACCGCTTCGGGGACGATTTCCGTTCAGGATCTGGAAGGCGGCACCGGCAAGTACACGCTTGTAGGCTGCATCTACGGTTCGGACGAAGAGGCGAATCCGGAGGGCGGCGAAACGGCGTCGCAGAATCTGAAAATGCAGGGCTACGCTTCCATTTCGTTCGGATATATCGCCAAGGGCGACGAGGACAAGGTTTCCGTCATTCTCAACATCGGGCTCGAAGCCACGAACGAATTCGCGGGACAAGGCATTACGACGGACAATGCGGCGAAATTCTGGGCCTATGGCGAGGGGATTGAATCTATCAAACACGGAGTCTTCAAGACAAAAGACATCCAAGGATTGGACATGACGGCTTTCCTCAAAGAGGAGGGCAAGGATTTCACCAAAGAGCAGCTCGACGCCATCAACGGCGGACATTACAGCGTCATGCTCACGGGGCTGAACGGCGACACGGAGTACACGTTCGCCGGACTGGCTTACAACGGATATGCCAGCAAACTCTTCACGGCATCCATCAAGACCACCGGTGTATACAACCCGGGATTGGAGAGCGAGTTCCTCTACTCGGACTTCCTGCCGCAGAAAGAGCAGCCCTCGAAGGAGTACCTGATTTCGACCGAATGGAACTATTATGCCGTCAACGTCATGGATGAGAAGCCGATGCGCCGGAAGATCGGCACGGTGACCATCGAAGACGATCCGGCGGACGACAGTTCGGCCGATCTGCTGACCATCACGGGACTCCCCGGGGTCGAGTTTGACGAAGGCGGTCGGATTCCGGCGGTCTACGTTCCCTCCACTGCTCCGCTCGCAGGCATAACCGGCGCTATCTCCCCGCTTCTTTCGCAAACGCCGATCGGTGTCATCAACGGAGAGGACATCCTCGCCGTCTGCGTCTCGGAGGAGAACCCCGAAGCCCTCTATGCGGTCAATTATCCGTTCATCGGAGGCGCCGTGGCCGACGGTTACATCTATTTCGTGCCCACCCCGAACTATGTCGAGCAGGGGGCCACGTTCCGTTATCTGTATACGTTGAGTACGACGACCCCCTATTCGATCCTTACGGATATGTTGCTCGTCGATCCCGCCAAGGATATGGGCGGCATTCCCGAACTGGCCGCAGAGCGGATCGCAGAATTGCGCCGGATGGCCGCAGAGCTCCGGCAGCCGCGGAATTACGTCGAACGGCTCGAATTCTCCGTTTCCGCAGAACGCGGTTCCGTCAAAACCGTACCGACCGACTATGCGAAAGGATTCCTGCCCGCATCGGCTCCTGAAGCGAAAGTCGTAAGGGCTACGGTCGGATTCAGCGACGCTGTGCAGCGTGCGAACGGTTCGGGATCGGAACTCCGGTTCCGGAAAACGGCCGCTGCCGAAATCACGCTCAAGTAATATCGGATCGGGAGAGGCCGGTCGTCCGGCAAGTGTCGGCCTCTCCCTTTTTTCCAAGCCAAAAACAACCTGCCGGACTCAAAAATCAGCATGATATATGCATAACAAAACGAAACTCCTGATTTTCGCCTCCCTGCTGCTGGCCGCCTGCTCGACGGATCCCATGCAGGAAATACCGAACCGCGGGGATTCCGCTCCCGAAATCGAGACTTCGGACAAAATCTGCAATACGTCGGACGACGCCGTGGCCGGTTCGCTCATCGTAAAATTTGGCGAAGAAGCCATTCCCAGTCTCGAACAGAATGCGTTGAATGCGGCCAAGACCCGTTCGGCGCTGACCCGTTCGGGCATCGAATCCGTCGATGACATCCTGAACGACCTGCACGTCACCTCGCTGGAGCGCGTCTTCCCCGAAGCCGGCGAACACGAGGCCCGCACCCGTGCGGCAGGGCTTCACAGATGGTATGTGCTCGGGTTCGCATCGGAAGAGGATCTCGACAAGGCGGCCGAGAGACTCGCAGATGTCGCCGAAATCTCGAAAGTACAGTTCCGCACCCGTCTCTACCGGGCTTCCGACTGCAAAACCTATCCGTTTCAAGCAACGGCGAACGGCCAGACCCGCGCTTTGGTTACAGCGGATTTCAACGACCCGAATCTTTTCTGGCAGTGGCATTACATCAACAATGCCGACCAGGCCGTTGCCACTACATCGGTGGCCGGAGCCGACATCAATGTGGCCGACGCATGGAAGCTCACGGCAGGTAATCCCGAAGTCATCGTCGCCATCGTGGACGAAGGGGTGAAATACACTCATCCGGATCTGGCGGCCAACATGTGGATCAATCCGAACCCTTCGCCCGAATACAAGAACCAGGACATTCACGGATGGAACTTCGCTGCCGACGGTCCCATTTCATGGGGTCAGAAGGGCGATTCGGGACACGGAACGCACGTTGCGGGCACGGTAGCCGCCGTCAATAACAACGGCATCGGCGTCTGCGGCGTGGCCGGAGGTACGGGCAAGGGAGACGGTGTGCGTCTCATGTCGTGTCAGATCTTCTCGGGAGACCTGACGGGTGACGCCCTCGTGTCGAGCCGTGCCGTAAAATACGCCGCGGATCACGGTGCCTCCATCCTCCAGTGCTCGTGGGGCATCAAGGCGGGAATATACACGTCGGACAACATGTTCATCAAACAATCGCCGATGGATTACGAGGCGCTTCAGTACTTCGCCGCCCAGAAGAACTGCGAGGCCCTCGACGGCGGACTGATCATTTTTTCCGCCGGCAACGAATCGACAGCCATGTCCGGCTATCCGGCAGGCTATCGTGATTATATCTCCGTCACCTCGTTCTCGCCCGACTACCTGCCGGCCAATTATACCAACTACGGTTCCGGCTGTAATATCGCGGCTCCCGGCGGCGAAACGAGCGGTCTGAGCGGCGGCGAGAAGGCCGGCGTACTCTCGACACTCTGCTCCGAAACGAGCAACGGAGCGGATTACGGCTACATGCAGGGAACCTCGATGGCCTGCCCGCACGTCTCGGGCGTAGCCGCACTCGGCCTCTCCTATGCCCTGGAGAAAGGGAAGAGATACTCGCTCGACGAATTCAAGACCATGCTGCTCACCTCGGTCAATGAAATCGACTCCCGGCTGGGCGAAGGCTCGAAGGCCACGATCGCCGACGTGTCGATTTACCGCGGCAAAATGGGCACCGGCATTACGGACGCTTATCAGTTGCTCATGCAGATCGAAGGGACGCCCTGTCTGCAGGTCGCATTGGGCGAGGTGCAGCTCATTCCGCTGACGCAGCATTTCGGGCAGGGTGCCGAAGACCTTACCTATACCGATATCCAGATGTCGGCCAAGGATATGGAAAAGCTTGGCATCAAGGCGGCTCCCAAAATGTATAATGGAAAACTGATGATCAAATGCACGAAACCCGGATCGGCCAAAATCAAGGTTTCGGCGATAGCCGGCGGTACGAAACCCGGAACGGGCGTCGTGATGGGCGGCATGGTCATCACCAAGGAATTCGCCGTCATCGCCCGTTCGGCCGGCGCAGCAAACGGAGGTTGGTTATAAAAACAGTGCTTGCAATGAAAAAACATCTTTATCATCTGCTCGTTTTCTCCCTGCTCGGCATTTTCGCCGCAAGCTGTTCGGATGACGACGATGCCCCCAACATTCAGTCGGAAATCGTAGGCGAATGGCGCCTCACTTCCTGGTCGGAGAGTGCTCCCGAAGGATTCGAGGTATACGTCGAATTCACTTCGGCAGCGACGTTCGGACTTTATCAGAAGGTCGAAACGTCGAACTACACCAAATACACCGGGCGTTATTCGATCGACGGATCCCGGCTGACCGGAGTGTACGACGACGGCGAGAGCTGGGGCAACGGCTACGATTTCGAGTTGACGAATGGCGGGAACACCCTGACGATGACCACCCGAACCGAGCCGGCCGAAACCAGCGTATATTCCCGGACGATCATTCCGGATGACGTGCGCAATGCCCGAACGTCCCGTGCCGAATCTTCTCTGGAAATGAGGCGAATGCTATAATCTGTAATATTCGCGCCGCTCCGCCATTAAGTGTAAGGTAAGGACAAGAAGATGCGGTTGAAACGCTAATAACGGTCAGACCAGTAACGCTTCAATGTGTGGAAGGCATTTGTCAACCGACAAATAATTTCGAGTGAAAATCTCTTACTATAATGTGTTAAAACATTAAAATAAAAAATTCAAAATTACGAGATTGCTCACTGGGATAGGATGGCTAAAGCCATCCTATCTTTTTTTAGAATATTTCTACGAGAACTGGTATTGACGACAAAATAATAAATATGGCGATTTCCGGCGAGAAATCCAAATGTGGAAAAATTTTGAAAGGCGAATAATTACAAGTTGTATGATTTGAATCGGATGATGCGATCCGGATAATATTTTTCGACCGATGCCCGATTTTCAGCGATGTGAAGGTGAATTTCAGATATTTGTTTATGTGGTTCGGGTTTCATATCTTTGTCTTACCTAACTTCAAATTATTTTTGTTATGAAACTGAAAATGTATTTTCTGATGCTCGCTTTAGGAGTATGCGGAGCGGCTATGCAAAGTTGTGATGACGATGATGACAACTTGAAAGTTCCCGAAAAATTGCAGTCTGCGTTTTCTCAAAAATATCCTGAAGCCAGTCCGAAATGGAAAACCCGGGGTAATTATTACATTGCGGATTTCCAGGACCAGAATTATGAATCCGAGGCCTGGTTTACTTTCGATGCCGTTTGGCTGATGACCGAAACGGACCTGCCTTATGCGGCTTTGCCCGAAGCCGTCAAAAACGCCTTCCAGAACAGCGAATATAGATCGTGGAGGCCGGATGATGTGGATATGATAGAACGTGAAAGCATGGAACCGGTCTATGTTTTGGAGGTGGAGCAGGGCTCGCGGGAAATGGATCTTTATTACAACGCGGAGGGAATTCTGATCAAGGCGGTGGAAGATTCGGAGGATGATTCCGAGGATTACCTGCCGGTTGAACTTCCCGAAGGGGTGAAAAATTTTCTGCAGGAGAAATATGCGGCATCCGAAATCGTAGAAACGGACCGGGAACACGGACAGTTTGAGGTGGATATCATCCACGACGGAGTTGCCAAGAAGGTGCTTTTTGACAACAACGGAAATTGGCTTTCCACATCCTGGGAGATCAGTCCGGATACTCTTCCGGAAGCCGTTAAAACTGCTATCCAGCAGGCAATTAACGATAATTATGTCGGTTATGAAGCCGACGATGAGCCGGGAATGGTAGAAACACCAGATGGGAATTATTATCGAATCGAGCTGGAAGCGGAAGATGGCAGGGAGGTGATTCTCAAAATCCGGGAAGACGGCACTTTGCTGAAATAGATTCGTTTGCATAGGCATGCCGACAGGCAAATGAAAAATTCGCTTGGCAGCTGTTCGTATTATATCATCTGTTTTAATAGAACGATTTACCTATGAAAAAAATCGGTTTGCTGCTATTTTTT
>OGPS01001387.1_pt1 | contig 18092 bp, 15 predicted proteins | sample 1552931 | NCBI WGS metagenome assembly OGPS01 (sample SAMEA2580252, study PRJEB22360) | human gut metagenome | biome: human gut; feature: human-associated habitat; material: faeces | place: Denmark | collected 2008/2010 | reverse complement strand
TCGGGTTGGGGGCCTCGCGTGATTTTCTCAAGGAAGCCGATCCCTTCCACGACGCGGAATCCGATGAGGAATATTGGACGCGCGTCGAAGGTGCGTTCCGTCTTATCGCCGACAACCCGAATCTCAAGGACGGCGACGATGTGCTGCAGATTTCGCATGGCAACACACTGCTTAGCCTCGGTCACCGGTTCGGCGGCCCTGACCTCGATCTGAACGAACGCCCGGCCAATGGTTCGGTAACCGTGATCGACTTCGACACCGACAAGCCGTTCGGCGAAGCCGTGACCATCGTTTCGTACGGCAAGTAGCAAATAGCAAGCAATACATATCGAATAGCACGTACGGTCCACGGCGGCACGCCGCAAACGAAAGCGTCAGCAGGACAGCCTTTCGCCTATAGCCGCATACGCCCACGCGCACGGTTTTCGCCCTGCGCATGCAATGGTATGCCAAGAAATAGGGAAGGAGTGCTACCCTTAGGCGAGTAAGTGTGACCGCAAGGAGGAAACAATGGGAGTCGGAGAGATCGCTGGCCTGATCGCGGCCATCGCGTTCGCAGTATTGGCCGGTTTCATGATCTATCCGCTGATCAGGCTGGGCAAGATGTTTGATCAGATATCGCAGACGGTCCGGGAGTCCGGTGAACACGCCATCCCCGCGCTGGACGAAGGCGTGACCACCGTCAAGCAGGTCAACAAGTCGCTCGAAGACGTGAACAAGATTTCCGCCGCGGCTTCCACCACCGCCAACAACGTTGGTGCGTTGACCGATCTGTATGGCTCCTTCCTCGGTAAGCCCATCATCAAGATCGCTTCCACCTTCTACGCGCTGAAAACCACGGGTCAGTCCTTCCTTGCGAAGAACGCCGCGAAAACCACCGTCAACGACACCGCCGAGAAGGGGGAGTGATGTTCAAACGCATCTTCTGGGTCGGCGTCGGCGTGGCCATCGGAATCGTTGCCGTCACCAAGGCACAGGCCTATGTCAAGGCCAATACGCCTGATGCGGCACGCCAGTTCCTGCTTGGCCCCGATCAGGACAATGTGCCGATGAAAACACTCGAAGGGTTGGTCAACGAGTTCAATGCCACCCGTCGAGCCCGCGAGGCTGAGCTCAACCGTCAGTACATCGAGCGCGCCAACTGACACGCGCATGCCGCCTTGCCATCTAGTCACTGAATCAGCTAGAACAAACTAATCCTCATAATCCAGTCTTTTCCACCAATACCAGGCGCAACTGCGCCCATTACCCAAACAAGGAGTTCATCCGCTCATGCGCACTGCGGACATCGCAAAGCGATACCTCGATTATTTTGCCAAGCACGACCATCTCATCGTGCCCTCGGCATCCCTGATTTCCCCGAACCCCACCACGCTTTTCACCATCGCCGGCATGGTGCCGTTCATCCCGTACCTGATGGGTGAGCAGACCCCGCCGAAGCGCCGCATGGCCTCCAACCAGAAGTGCGTGCGTACGCTCGACATCGACGAGGTCGGCAAGACCACCCGCCACGGCACCTTCTTCCAGATGCTCGGCAACTTCTCCTTCGGCGACTACTTCAAGGAAGAGGCCATCCACTACGCCTGGGAGCTGCTCACCACCTCGCAGGATGAGGGCGGCTACGGCTTCGACCCCGAGAAGCTGTGGATGACCACGTTCACCGACGATGACGAAGCCCGTTCCATGTGGATCAACGAGGGCGTGGACCCCGAGCACATCCAGAAGATGGGCATGGAAGACAACTTTTGGACCACCGGTGGCCCCGGCCCCGGCGGCCCCTGCTCCGAAATCTACGTGGACCGCGGCCCCGCCTTCGGCAAGGACGGCGGCCCCGCGGCCGACGAGACCCGTTTCATCGAGATCTGGGATCTCGTGTTCGAGAACTACGAGGTCGACAACGTCAAGTCCAAGACCGACCTGCACATCGTGGGCGAGCTTGAGAACAAGAACATCGATACCGGTGCCGGCTTGGAACGTCTGGCCTACCTGCTGCAGGGCAAGAACAACATCTACGAGACCGATGAGGTCTTCCCGGTCATCGAGGCCGCCGAGCAGCTCTCCGGCCTGAAGTACGGCGAGAACGAGGACGCCGACGTGCGCTTCCGCGTGGTCGCTGACCACGTGCGCTCCGCCCTGATGATCATGTCCGACGGCGTGCGCCCGTCCAACGTGGGCCGTGGCTACGTGCTGCGCCGCCTGCTGCGCCGCACCGTGCGCTCCATGCGCATGCTCGGCGTGACCGATCCGGTGCTGCCCACCCTCTTCCCGACCTCCAAGGCCGCCATGGAGGCCAGCTACCCGGAGCTCAACGACACCTTCCATGAGGTGTCCGAATCCGCGTATGGCGAGGAAGACGCCTTCCGCCGCACCCTTGAGACCGGCACCACGATTCTCGACGTGGCCGTCAACAAGGCCAAGAGCGATTCCGCCGAGCCCGTCGTGGCCGGCGAGGACGCCTTCAAGCTGCACGACACCTACGGCTTCCCGATTGAGCTGACCCTCGAGATGGCCGCCGAACAGGGCGTGAAGGTGGACGAGGCCAAGTTCCGCGAACTCATGGCCGAGCAGAAGTCCCGCGCCCGCGCCGACGCCCTCAAGAAGCGTCACAACGTGGATCTTTCCGTTTACGACGACTTCAAGAAGACGCTCGTCAGCCCGATCGACTTCCTCGGCTACACCGACATGTCCGCCCGCGCCAAGGTGATCGGCATCATGCAGGAAGGCAAGGGTTCCGTGCCCGCCGTGACCGGCCCGGCCAACGTCGAGGTCATCCTCGACCGCACCCCGTTCTACGCGGAGGCCGGCGGCCAGCTCGCCGACCAGGGCGAGATCCTGTCCGACGACGGCGCCGTGCTCGAAGTCGACGATGTGCAGAAGCCCATCAAGGACCTCATCGTCCACCAGTGCCGTCTGACCGAAGGCACGCTGGTCGTCGGCGCCGAAGTCAACGCCAACATCGACCTGGCCCGCCGTGGCGCCATCGCCCGCTCGCACACCGCCACGCACATGGTGCACAAGGCGCTGCGTGAGGAGCTGGGCCCGCAGGCCACCCAGCGCGGCTCCGAAGACGCCCCGAACCGTCTGCGCTTCGACTTCCAGTGGTCCAAGGCCCCGGCCAAGTCCGTGATCTCCGCAGTCGAGGAGCGCGTCAACGACAAGCTGCGCGACAACCTCGCCGTGACCACCAAGGAAATGAAGTTCGACGACGCCATCGCCCTCGGTGCCATGCACCTGTTCGGCGAGAAGTACGGCGACATCGTACGCGTGGTCTCCATCGGCGAAGACGGCTGGAGCCGCGAGCTGTGTGGTGGTACCCACGTGGACCACGTTGGCAAGATCGGCATGGTCAACATCCTGTCCGAAGCCTCCATCGGCTCCGGCGTGCGTCGTGTCGACGCCGTCGTGGGCCAGGGTGCCTATGACTTCAACGCTCGTGAGCACGCGCTGGTCTCCCAGCTGTCCGACAAGCTCAACGCTCGTCCGGACGAGCTCGCCGAGCGTGTGAACGCCCTGCTCGCCAAGCTCAAGGAATCCGATCGTCGCTTGGCCTCCATGTACGAGTCCCAGCTGGCCGCCTCGGTTCCGGCGCTGGTTGCTGACACCAAGAACTCCGCGGCCCCGGTCAAGGTGGCCGTCAAGAACGTGGGCCACTTTGGCGCGGTCGATGCCCTGCGCAAGACCGTACTCGACGTGCGCGCCCAGCTCGGTGAAGACGCCCCCGTGGTGGTGGCCCTTGCCGGCGTGAACGAGGATGACAAGCCGATGGTCGCCGTGGCCACCAACGAGGCCGCCCGCAAGGCCGGCATCAAGGCCGGTGATCTGGTGCGTGGCGCAGCCAAGGTCCTCGGCGGCGGTGGCGGCGGCAAGCCGGACTTCGCCCAGGGTGGCGGTGTCGATGCCTCCAAGATCGACGAGGCCCTCGAAGCGCTCAAGCACGAGGCGCAGAAAGCCTGATTCCGCCAGTGGTGTGGTTAGGCGTTGATTTGGGTAATGCCCGGGTCGGACTGGCACTGTCCGACCCGGAGCTTACCTTTGCACATCCTGCTGGCAACATTCATGTTGCCGGCGACTATTTCTTTGCTATTGACGAGGTCCTGAACGTCATCGAAGACGAACATGTGGACCATGTAATCGTCGGACTGCCCCTGCAGATGGACGGTACAGAAGGCAAAAGCGCCAAAAAAGCGCGCAGGTGGGCGGCCAATCTGGAGAAGAGGCTGCAAGCAGAGAGTGAAGACAGTGATTCTACGGAGTATCAGATTCCGCAGGTATCATTGATAGATGAGAGATTGACAACAGTCAGTGCGCATCGTCAGCTGTTCGAGGCCCATAAAGCTTCGAACAAGCACAGGCCGGTGGTTGACCAGCAGTCGGCAGTGGTGATTTTGCAGACGGCACTCGACCGTACCCGGGAGCAGTGAGGTATCGGTTATGACCGATGATTTTAACGAGTTCTTTGATGACAACACGCATTGGGTCGAACAGGGGTCAGAACCATTGCGCGGGGCCGAGCCGCCAGAACCGCCGAAATCCCGCAGGGAGATGCGCAAGCGACGTGCACAGCGCAGGCGCAAGCGTATCAGTGGCATTATCATCGCTATCGCCATCGTCGCCCTGCTTATCGGCGGCGGCTATTTCGGCGTAACCAAGCTCATCGCATGGCGTGACAGTCGGAGCAACCAGTCGACGGCCATCGCGGACTATCCGGGACCGGGCTATGGCGAGGTCGAATTCACCGTGAGCGAGGGCCAAGGCGCGGCGGAGATCGCCGATAATCTGCTCAAGGCCGAAGTCATCAAGTCTACTGCCGCGTTCACCAGCGTGGTCAACGCCAATAGCACGACACTCTATCCGGGAACGTTCACATTGAAGAAGCATATGGCCGCATCCAAAGTGATCGACGTTCTCTCCGACACCAACCAGGCGGTGGGCTTCCTCGAGGTTCGTCCCGGTGAACGTGCCACCGATGTGTTCGCCAACGCCGCGAAGCTTTCCGGCATTGCCCAAAGCGAATTCGACACGATTATCAAGAACGAGGGTAAGGATATTCTGCCCAATGAAGCGGGCGGTAGCTTTGAAGGATGGCTGGAGCCGGGAACCTACAACGTCAAGAGCATGAAGAGCGCTTCGGAAATCCTCAAGGCCATGGTCGATAAGCGTATCGCCAAGTTGGATGAATTGGGCGTGCCGGCCGGCGGTGACCGCGAACGGGTGATGATCATCGCCTCTATCGCCGAGGCCGAGGTCAACAAAGCCGATTACTACGGCAAAGTGACGCGAGTCATCGAGAACCGTTTGGAGCAGGGCATGTCGTTGGGCATGGATTCCACCGTGGCCTATGGCAATAACGTCAAGCCCGCGCAGGTGACCACCGAGATGACCCAAGACGAGTCCAACCCGTACAACACGTACAAGATCTCCGGTCTGCCGCCTACGCCGATCAGCAATCCCGGCGATAACGCCATTCAAGCGGCACTGCACCCCGAAAGCGGCAATTGGCTGTACTTCTGCACGGTCAATCTGGACACCGGCGAAACCAAGTTCGCCGCAACCGCCGATGAAGATGACTCGCGCGGCCCCGCGCAAAACACAGGGCCCCCCCCCCCGCCGATGAACATGACCAGAACGTGGCCGAACTACGCAAGTGGCAAGCCGAAAACCAGTAGTCATCCCGTTAGCTTCCTTCGCTTGGGGAAGCTGATCGGACGTTAGTCTCTTCATTGGCTCCCTCGCCGAGGGGAGCACTGCAGGGAATGTAACGCTCAACTTAAGCCCGGGGCTCCCGCGAAGCGGATGGAAGAAATCTAGGACAACACCCCAACAGCCACCGCCACAATCGCGCCCGCCAATATCACCGGCACATACGGCACCTTGCCCGCATGTGTCGGTGATGTGCGTTGTGGATCGAATCGCGTCCACAAGGCAATCCATGTGATGCCGGCAACGCCCATCGCCAGCCACCAGACCACCACAGGCAACAGGCCAAACAGTCCGACAGACAATCCCATAGGTATCAAGGCGGTCACATCGCCGAATCCCAATGACCGAGGCACCAGCAACGCCAACGCGAACTGGATCAGGCAACATAGCACGGTGAACAACAGCGCCTGCAACAGCACGAACAGGTCGTTCACCACCACTCCATACGCGAAATCGGCGGCCAGCTGAAGCAACGCGCCCGCAGCCACCCACGCGATCGGCACCCGCCGATGACGAACATCCTCAATGGACAGTGCAAGCCCACATAGCAGACCGGGTAGCGTGAACAGGTATGGCATGGCTTAACATTAACCCCTAGCTAGACGTACACATAGACGTACACACATGAAACGAGGGAAGTTATGCTGCGTTGGCAGACGGCAGGGGAGTCTCACGGAGAAGCATTGGTGGCCATGATTGAAGGGTTGCCGGCCGGCGTGCGTATTAGCACGGACGATATCGTTTCCGCACTGGCACGCCGTCGACTTGGATATGGTCGCGGTGCCCGCATGAAGTTCGAGCAAGACAAGGTCCGTCTGCTGACCGGTGTACGCCACGGCCTGACCCTCGGCTCGCCGGTGGCCATCGAAATCGCCAACACCGAATGGCCGAAGTGGACCGAGGTCATGAGCGCCGATGCACTCGACCATGACCTGCCGCGCGAAGGCCGCAATGCGCCGCTGAGCCGCCCGCGCCCGGGCCACGCCGATCTGACCGGCATGCGCAAGTATGGTTTTGACGACGTCCGCCCGGTACTGGAGCGCTCCAGCGCCCGTGAGACCGCCTCCCGTGTAGCTTTGGGCGAGGTGGCCAAGCAGTTCTTGGATCAGGCGTTCGGCATCCGCACCGTAGCCCACGTGGTGGCGCTTGGTGGCGTGCAGACCAACCCCGACCTGCCTCTGCCCACCCCCGACGATCTGGAAGCGCTTGATGCCTCGCCTGTCCGTACGCTGGACAAAGAGGCCGAAGCCCGCATCATCGAACGCATCAACGAGGCCAAGAAGGCCTCCGATACGTTGGGCGGCGTGATTGAAGTGCTGGCTTACGGTGTGCCTGCCGGCATCGGCACGTATGTGGAGTCCGACCGCCGACTGGACGCGGCTCTGGCCTCCGCGATCATGGGCATTCAGGCGTTCAAGGGTGTGGAGATCGGCGACGGCTTCCTGGAAGCCTCCCGCCCCGGTTCGCAGGCGCACGATGAGATCGTGGTCAACGCCGACGGCCGTATCGACCGTCTGTCCAACCGCGCAGGCGGCATTGAAGGCGGTATGTCCAATGGCCAGGTGATTCGCGTACGCGGTGCCATGAAGCCGATTCCGTCCATCCCCAAGGCCCTGCGTACGGTCGACGTGCTGACCGGCGAATCCGCACAAGCCATCAACCAGCGTTCCGACAGCACCGCCGTGCCTGCGGCATCCGTGGTGGCCGAGGCCATGGTGCGTCTGACTTTGGCGAAGTACGCGCTGGATAAGTTCGGTGGAGACAGTGTTGCCGAAACACGGCGCAACCTTGAGTCGTATCTCGCCTCGTGGCCGGAGCACATGCGCTGAACGAAGGGCGTATGGTTTCGTGACGACTGCCGCGGAACCATCAGCAACTGTACTCACCAATCGTCGAGAGGATTCGTAGATTATGACCGCACGCCCCCGCGCCGTCATCATCGGCATGATGGGAGCCGGCAAAACACGTGTCGGTAAGGAAGTGGCGCATATGTTGCGTCTGCCGTTCGCCGATGCCGATGTGGAGATCGAACGTGAAGTGGGCATGAAGATTCCCTCCTACTTCGAGGAATACGGTGAGCCGGCATTCCGCGAGGTCGAGGCCGATCTCATCGCCGATATGCTTGAGGATTTCGACGGTATCTTTTCGCTGGGCGGTGGCGCTCCCATGACGCCATCCACCCAGCATGCCCTCGCCTCCTACATCGACCATGGCGGTCGTGTGGTCTACCTTGATGCCGATCCGGCGGAAGCCATGGAACGCGCGAACCGTGGGGGAGGCCGGCCCATGCTCAATGGCAACGCCAACTCCCGTTGGAAAAAACTGTTCAAGCAGCGTGACCCAGTATTCCGCGAGGTCGCCAACGTTCATGTCCATACCCGGGGGCTTACGCCTCAGGGCGCAGCGAAGAAAGTGATTGATATGGTATCTGAGCGAGCAGTGCATGTTACCGGAGCGGCAATTGAGCCGTATGATGTGGTCATTGGCGAAGGTGCCATGAACCATCTGGTCGACGTGCTGGGACCCAAACCCGCCAAAATCGCGCTTATCCACACTCAGCCGGTGCAGCGACACTCCGATCGTGCCCGCGCCCTGTTGCGTCAGGGCGGCTATGAGGTTTCCGACATCGTGATTCCGGATGCCGAACCCGGCAAGACCATTACCGTGGCCAACGGCATTTGGGAACGCCTTGGCAACGAAGGTTTCACCCGATCCGATGCCGTGGTGGGGCTTGGCGGCGGTGCCGCAACCGATTTGGCCGGTTTCGTGGCTGCCACGTGGATGCGCGGCGTGCGCTATGTAAACTGCCCGACCTCGCTGCTGGCCATGGTCGATGCCTCCACCGGTGGCAAAACCGGCATCAACACCCCGCAGGGCAAGAACCTCGTCGGCTCGTTCTACACGCCTGCCGGTGTGCTGGCCGACACCAAGACGCTGGCTACGCTGCCCAATGACATCTTCATCGAGGGTCTCGGCGAAGTCGCCAAATCCGGTTTCATCCGCGACCCCGAAATCCTGCATATCCTCGAAGACCACGCAGCTGAACTGCGCGCTTTCGACGGCTCTACATTCCTCGGCTCGCCGCTCGAAGACGTGGTTGCCGAGCTCATTGAGCGCACGGTAAAGGTCAAGGCCTACCACGTCTCCTCCGATTTGAAGGAGAAGGGTCTGCGTGAATTCCTCAACTACGGGCACACGATGGGCCATGCCATCGAAAAGCTCGAGCATTTCCGCTGGAGGCATGGCAATGCGGTGGCCGTCGGTATGGTGTATGCCGCCGAGCTGGCCCATCTGATCGGTTACATCGATCAGGATCTGGTTGACTATCACCGCTCGTTGCTTGCTTCGATGGGTCTGCCGACGTCGTGGAATGGCGGCTCGTTCGACGACGTGCTCGCATTGATGCATCGCGACAAGAAGGCCCGCGGCAATGAGCTGCGCTTCGTGGTCCTCGACGAGATTGGTCACGTCGTACACCTCGACAACCCGCCCGCCGAAGCCGTAGAAGAAGCATTCCGTCGTATCCAGCAGTAATTGAACGGCCGTAGGCCGTGCCGTTCGCCATCCCCTCAGAAAAAAGTACTTGGCTCCCCTCTAACGGAGGTACCCCGGAGTCGGATTTACCTTCTACCTCCCTCTGATGAGGGGGGTGCCCCGAAGGGGCGGAGGGAGAGAAGCACAAACAAAAGGAGTCCCAATGACCAAAGTCATCGTTGTCAATGGCCCTAACCTCGGACGTCTCGGCGTCCGCCAGCCCGACGTCTACGGTCGTCAAGACCTCGACACCCTGCGCAAGCTCTGCACCGAATGGGGCAAGGACCTCGGCCTCGAAGTCGAGGTGCGCCAGACCGACGACGAAGCCGAAATGGTGCACTGGATGCACCAAGCCGCCGACGAGAAAACCCCGGTGGTCATGAACCCCGCCGCCTTCACGCACTATTCGTATGCTCTCGCCGACGCCGCGCACATGGTCATTGACGAGAACCTGCCGCTTATGGAAGTCCATATTTCCAACCCGTCCGCCCGCGACGAGTTCCGCAAGCGTTCCGTAATCAGCCCTGTGGCCACCGGCACCATCACCGGCATGGGTTTCTACGGCTACAAGCTCGCGCTCGATGCTGTGGCGCACTTGCTGAGCGAATAGAACCAAGCCCTCCAGCCAATCCCGGGTAGCAGTCGACGTTGAGCCCGGGATTCCTGTTCCGACGAATCGGACCCGAATCCTCGTCCGGGCGCGCCTTATGGACCCGAAGTACGCCGTGTATTCGACCATATGCTGGCCAAGGCAGGACGAGACGGGCTGCCTACGCGCGACTACACCGGCCACGTCATGGAAGTCGTTTATCCACAGGAGAACGTGGAGACCGACCGTGACATCGCCTTCGTCGACCACCTCGACGTAGTCCCCGCCGACGACGGTTGGACGCACGATGCCTTCGATCCGCAGGTTATTGGCGATATTGTTATCGGTCGCGGCTCATTGGACAATAAAGGCGTCGCGCTGACCAGCTATTTCCTACTCCGTTTCTTCAAGGAACACGACCACCGTTTCCGCCACCGCGTACGTATACTGTTCGGCGGCTCCGAAGAGATCGCGCTCAACGACATCAAATGGTTCGTCGCCAACATCGGCGCGCCGTACCAGGCCATCGTCACCGATGGTCCCTTCCCGGTGAACAATATCCAAAAAGGGCTGCTCGATGTGGATGTCGAACTGCCGGTCGGGCCGCAATTGCGCGGTTGGCATGCCGGCACCGCCACTAACACGGTTCCCGGGGCCGCCGCAATCACCCTCACCGGCGTCGACGAATCTACCGTGCGGCAAGCATTCTGCCAGAGCGGCAACATCGCTCCAGATATCGCCGAGCGATTGCATATCAACGCAACAGCGCAAGGCGTCACGATTGAGGCCACCGGTGTCGCCGGTCATGCCTGCCAGCCGTCCGGTACCGTAAACGCTATAGCGGTGCTCACTACGGCGCTTGCCCGGTCCGGTCTGCTCGAAGGCCGTGACCTCACTGCAGCGCAGGCGCTTGCCCAATGGACAAAAGACTCATATGGCACCGGCTTGGGTATCGATTGCGAGAATGCGGAAAGCGGACCGACTACCGCCAATGGTGGTTTGATTATACCGGCGAATGAGTTCGCTGAAGCAGACAAGGTATTAGGCGCGGTATCAGGTGAGACTTCTGAAGATGCCATCGTATTGCACTTCGACATCCGTTATGCGGTAGGCCAGGCACACGAACAAATCATCGAGCGTATTCAAGCACAAGCCGAAGCGGCGGGCGGCCGCATTGTCGACATCCTTAACGATGACCCATACTACGTGCAGGCTGACGACCCGCGTGTCCAGTTGCTCACCGCAACCTACAACGACGTGCTCGGTTGCGAGGCTCGACCCGTGGCTGTCGGCGACGGCACCCACGCCCGCTTTATCCCGCGCGCACTCAACTTCGGTCCCGAATTCCATGCCGACCATGTGCCGGCGGTCGACGGCATCGACCTGGAGACCCCGCCATTCATCGCACCAGGTGCCGGCAACGCGCACGGTGCCGATGAATGGGCCTCGCTGAAAAACCTGAAAACAGCGTTTGTCCTATATGCGTTAGGCCTAGTGCGTCTCGACCAATACCTGCAATAGCTGGCGGATAAGACGTTTGACGTGATTATGACCTTGCGTATGCTTTTTGACGAGCCTACTATTCGTATTGTTCAAGTACGCCATGTCGGGGCCGACGCGTCTGGTGAACACGCCGGGTCATACACGGATGATAGAGTGAAATTCCATGGTTAGAAGAACACATGGTAATTCTCAAGAACACGTCACCAAGCATATTTTCGTCACTGGCGGCGTTGTCTCCTCTCTCGGCAAGGGCCTGACCGCATCTTCGCTCGGTCGTTTGCTGCGCAGCCGCGGTATCCATGTTCTGCAGCAAAAGCTCGATCCGTACATCAACGTCGACCCGGGCACCATGAACCCGTTCCAGCATGGTGAGGTCTACGTGACCGAAGACGGTGCCGAAACCGATCTCGACATCGGCCACTACGAGCGTTTCCTCGACGTGTACCTGAGCCAGAAGGCCAACGTCACCACCGGCCAGATCTATCAGGAGGTGCTGCGCAAGGAACGCGCCGGCGAATACCTCGGCCAGTGCGTTCAGGTCATCCCTCACATCACCAACGAAATCAAGTCCCGTATGCGCGCGCAGGCGTCCGATGACGTCGACGTGATCATCACCGAAATCGGCGGCACCGTCGGCGACATTGAATCCCAGCCGTTCCTGGAGGCCGCTCGTGAAGTACGCCGCGACCTGGGCGCCGAAAACTGCATGTTCGTGCACGTCTCCCTGGTGCCGTACATCGCCGCCGCGCATGAGCTCAAGACCAAGCCGACCCAGCATTCCGTCATGATGCTGCGCCAGCTCGGCATCTCCCCGGACGCGCTCGTGCTGCGTTCCGACCGGCCGCTCAACCAGTCCATCAAGGACAAGATCTCCCTGATGTGCGACGTGGACTCCGAAGGCGTCGTCAACTGCGTGGACGCTCCGAGCATCTACGACGTGCCGAAGACCCTGTTCGACGAAGGCCTCGACGCCTACGTGGTGCGTGAACTCGGCCTGCCGTTCCATGACGTCGACTGGGACGAGTGGGAGGACCTGCTCGAACGCGTGCACCATCCGAAGCACGAGGTCAACGTGGCCATCGTCGGCAAGTACATCGACCTGCCGGACGCCTACCTGTCCGTCACCGAGGCCATCAAGGCCGGCGGCTTCGCCAACTGGGCCAAGGTCAACGTCAAGTGGGTGGCCGCCGACAAGTGCGCCACCGAAGAAGGCGCCGCGGCGGCCCTCGACCAGGTCGACGGCATCGTGATTCCGGGCGGCTTCGGCATCCGTGGCATCGACGGCAAGATCGGCGCCCTGCGTTACGCCCGCGAGCACAAGCTGCCGGCCCTCGGCCTGTGCCTCGGTCTGCAGTCCATGGTCATCGAATACGCACGCGATGTCCTCGGCATCACCGACGCGAACTCCTCCGAATTCGATCCGGATTGCGCCAACCCGGTCATCGCCACCATGGAAGAGCAGAAGGACATCGTCGCCGGCAAGGGCGACATGGGTCACACCATGCGTCTGGGCTCCTACCCGGCGGAACTGGAGGAAGGCTCCATTGTCGCCGAACTGTACGGCACCACGCATGTCACCGAACGCCACCGCCACCGTTACGAGGTGAACGTGGCCTACAAGGATCGTCTGCGCGAAGGCGGTCTGGTCATCTCCGGCCAGAGCCCTGACGGTGAACTCACCGAATTCGTCGAACTGCCGCGCGAGGTGCATCCGTTCTACGTGGCCACCCAGGCCCATCCGGAATTCAAGACCCGTCCGACCAAGCCGCATCCGCTGTTCGCGGGTCTGGTCAAGGCCGCTCTGGACCACCAGCAGGCGCGCTGAGACGATTTGAGCGCATAAGCTCGATTCATCGCAAAGCGGAAGACCGAATCTGCATGGTCTTCCGCTTTTTTGTAGGGCAAATCACGGGCGAATACTGTCGAATTTCGAATAAGGTCTAGTGTTTCGCTGTGTGTTCTGTTAGGTTGTCATAGGTATCAATGAGTGAATGGAGGCAGCGTACGGTGGCAGAGAACCAAGCGTCCAACGCCGCGGCCGACGTGGAGATGAGCCAGTATGTGGCTGATCGCACGCGCGTGAACGAAGACAAGATCAAGCAGGATGACGAGATCATCGAGCAATTCGGTGACTACAACTACGGTTGGCACGATACGGACTTCGCCGGCGAGGCGGCGAAGAAAGGCATCGACGAGAACGTCGTGCGTGCCATCTCCGCCGACAAACACGAGCCGGAATGGATGCTGGAAAAGCGATTGGAAGGGTATCGCGATTTCATCAACCGTCCAATGCCGCAGTGGGGCGTCGATTTGAAGGACTTCGACGCCGACGATTTCAAGTACTACGTCAAGCCGATCGACAAGCAGGCCACCACTTGGGAGGAACTGCCCGACGAAATCCGCTCCACGTACGACAAGCTCGGCATTCCGGAAGCGGAGAAAAGCAGACTCGTCTCCGGCGTCGCCGCGCAGTACGAGTCCGAGGTCATCTACAATTCAATCCAGAAGGATCTCGAAGAGCAGGGCGTCATCTTCGTCGACACCGACACCGCCGTGCAAAAGTACCCGGAACTCGTCAAGAAGTATTTCGGCAAATGCATTCTGAGCAACGACAACAAATTCTCGGCATTGAACACCGCCGCATGGTCGGGCGGCTCGTTCGTATACGTGCCGAAGGGCGTGCACGTGGACATCCCGCTGCAGGCATACTTCCGCATCAACACGCCGAATATGGGCCAGTTCGAGCGCACGCTGATCATCGCTGACGAAGGCTCCTACGTGCATTACGTGGAAGGCTGCACCGCGCCGATCTACTCCACCGACTCGCTGCATTCCGGCGTGGTGGAGATCTTCGTCGAGCCGCACGCCCGTGTGCGTTACACCACCGTGCAGAACTGGTCGAACAACGTGTACAACCTGGTGACGCAGCGCGCCTACGTGCGTGAGGGCGGCACCATGGAATGGGTCGACGGCAACATCGGCTCGAAAGCCACCATGAAGTATCCGGCATGCATCCTCGCCGAGCCGTATGCGAAGGCCAGCACCATGTCGTTGGGCTTCGCCGGTAAGGGACAGTACCAGGACACGGGCGCGAAGATGATTCACCTCGCCCCGCATACCAGCTCCACCATCGTGGCGAAGTCGATTTCCCGTGGCGGCGGACGTTCCGCATACCGTGGCCTCGTCAAAATCGTCAAGGGCGCGGAAGGGTCCTCCAATTCGACGGTCTGCGACGCTTTGCTCGTCGACGAATTCAGCCGTTCCGACACGTACCCGCATGTGGATGTGCGTGAGGACAACGTCTCCATGGCGCATGAGGCCACCGTTTCCAAGGTCTCCGAAGACCAGCTGTTCTATCTGATGAGCCGCGGCCTGTCCGAAGACGAGGCCATGGGCATGATCGTGCGCGGCTTCGTCGAACCGATCAGTCGCGAGCTGCCGATGGAATACGCGCTCGAATTGAACCGTTTGGTGGAATTGCAGATGGAAGGATCGGTGGGCTGATCACCATGGCACAAACTCAGGAAATCAACATCCCCGTCGCGGATCCGTCCGATCCGTACGCGAATCCGGCGGCCATGCCGTCATCCGCGGACCGCGCTCCACGCTCATTCGACATCGAAGCGTTCGCCAAGCCGGACCGCAAACAGGAGGACTGGCGCTACACGCCGATAGAGCGCATCGAGGAGTTCTTCGATGTGTTCGAACCATCCAATGAAACGCAGGTCACCGTTTCCATGATCGACGGGTCGCCGCTTGCCGAAGGCGTCACGTATGCCGAAGGCACGGTGGGGGACACCGGCACAGGCATCGTCTCCAAGCCGAACGACCGCGTGTCCGCAGTCGAATGGAATTCCGGCAAACGCGCTGGAATACTGACCATCGACGGTGAGATCGACCAGCCGGTGCTCGTCAAAATGCATGGCACCGGCAAGGACCTCGACGCGTTCCACCTGTCGATCATCGCAGCCGACCGCGCCCATGCCGACGTGGTCGTCGAACATGACGGCGACGCACGTCTCGCCGAAGGCGTGGAAATCACCACAGGCAAGGACTCCCACATTTCCACCACCTTCATCCAGGAATGGAACAAGGACTCCAAACACGTCGGCAACCAGCGCATCCACGTGGGCGAGGAGGCGTCCCTGCGCCATTCCGTGGTCACCCTCGGTGGTGATGTCGTGCGCATTCGCATGGACCAGGACTTCGGCGGCGAACAGGGCGACCTCAACATGCTCGGCATCTACTTCGTGGACCCGGACGAGCATATCGAACACCGCACGATGGTGGTGCACAACCATCCCGAATGCAAGAGCCGCGTGGTCTACAAGGGCGCGCTCGACGGCAAGGGCGCGCACTCCACATGGGTCGGCAACGCGCTGATCGAGCCTACCGCGCCGGGCACCGACTCCTACGAGCTCAACCGCAATCTGGTGCTCACCCCAGGTGCCATCGCCGATTCCGAGCCGAATCTGGAAATCGAAAACGGCAACATCATCGGTGCCGGCCACGCCTCATCCGTCGGACGATTCGACGACGAAGAGCTGTTCTACCTCGAATCGCGCGGCATCTCGGAAAACGAGGCCCGCAAGCTCGTGGTGCGTGGCTTCTTCGGCGAGCTCGTCGAGGAAATCGGCATTCCGGCGATTTCCGAGCATCTTATGAACGTCATCGACAAGCGCCTGGCCCGCGGCGAAAGCGACGCGATCGCACAGGTATTGGAAGAGAAATAATCGTCAGGAGAAACCATGTCAACCCTTGAAATCAAAGATCTGTACGCGCACGTCGAAACCAAGGACGGCATCAAGCCGATCCTCAAAGGCGTGAACCTGACCGTCAACTCCGGTGAAACCCATGCCATCATGGGCCCCAACGGTTCCGGCAAATCCACCCTGGCATACACGCTGGCCGGCCACCCGAAGTACATCGTCGACTCCGGCCAGGTGCTGCTCGACGGCGAGAACATCCTCAAGATGACCCCGGACGAGCGAGCCAAGGCGGGCATCTTCCTGGCCATGCAGTACCCGGTCGAAGTGCCGGGCGTGTCCATGACCAACTTCCTGCGCACCGCCAAAACCGAAGTGGACGGCAAGGCGCCGGCCATCCGTACGTGGACGAAGGAACTGTCCGAAGCCATGAAGCGGCTCAAGATGGACCCGAAGTTCGCCACCCGTTCCGTGAACGAAGGCTTCTCCGGCGGTGAGAAGAAGCGCGCGGAAGTGCTGCAGCTCGAACTGCTCAAGCCGAAGTTCGCCATCCTCGACGAAACCGACTCCGGCCTCGACGTCGACGCGCTGCGCATCGTTTCCGAAGGTGTGAACCGTGCCAAGGAAGCCAACCAGTTCGGTATCCTCATGGTCACCCACTACACCCGCATCCTGCGTTACATCAAGCCGGACATCGTGCACGTGTTCGCTGACGGCCACTTCATCAAGACCGGCGGTCCGGAACTCGCCGACGAGCTTGAGGAGACCGGCTACGACGCATACCTGCCGGAAGGCTCCGATTCGGAAAGCGCATTGGCATGACCGATTTCGCAGCGATCCGCAGCCAATTTCCGATTTTCGACCAGGAAATCCACGGCCATCCGCTGGTATACCTCGATTCCGCCGCGACATCGCAGAAGCCGCAGTGCGTGATCGACGCGGAATCGGACTTCTACCGCACCATCAACGCCGGAGTGCACCGAGGCGCGCATGAGCTTGCCGCGCGTAGCACCATGGCGTTCGAGGATGCGCGCGCCAAAGTGGCCAAGCTGGTTGGCGCCGATTCGGCGGAAGGCGAAGAGGAGATCGTCGTCACCGCCGGCGCCACCGCAGGACTGAACCTGTTGGCCACCGCATTCGGCAACGCGTCGCTTGGACGCGGGGGAGAGGCCGCCAAGCGTTTCGCGTTGAAACCGGGCGATGAGATCGTCGTCACCAAGGCGGAACACCATTCCGTGCTGCTGCCGTTCCAGGAACTTGCGCTGCGCACCGGCGCCACGCTCAAATGGTTCGACTTGGACGAGGAAGGCCGTGTGCGTTCCGACACCGCGAACGAAGTAATCACCGACCGCACGAAGATCGTTGCCGTCACGCATGTGGGCAATACCACAGGAGCGATTACCGACATCGCGCCGATTATCCGCCGCGCCCACGAGGTGGGTGCCGTGTTCGTGCTCGACGCATGCCAGTCCGTGCCGCACCTCAAAGTGGATTTCCACGCTTTGGACGTCGATTTCGCCGCATGGAGCGCCCACAAAATGTATGGCCCGACCGGCGTCGGATTCCTCTATGGCAAGCGTGAAATGCTTGAGGCATTGCCTCCGGCCAATTTCGGCGGATCCATGGTGGAGCTTGCCTGGATGGACCAAAAGGTTATTTTTGATAAAACTCCATTTAAGGCAGCATTGCATATACTGAAGAAACGCTATAATGTAGATTTTATTGTAAACACTTCGAAATTTGACAAATATACATTTACCGGAGCGTTTACAGAACAATATATAGAAGAGATTCTGGAGAATTTTAAAATATCCTCACACATACGCTGGCGTAATGTGAAACTGACAAATAATCAAAGTGAAGAAAGGAGGCAGATTGAAATATATTAAAGCCTTTCATGTTTAACCAATAAAATTATAATACGTATGAGAAACTTCCAACCGCCTTAAAAAAAAGCATACAGGCAGATGTTCCCGCATCCAGCCTGTATGAGAAAGCCTTTAACCTGTTTGAATACAAACAGAGAAAATTATTTCTTAACTTTAATTCATGCAAATATA
>OGPS01001382.1_pt1 | contig 18138 bp, 16 predicted proteins | sample 1552931 | NCBI WGS metagenome assembly OGPS01 (sample SAMEA2580252, study PRJEB22360) | human gut metagenome | biome: human gut; feature: human-associated habitat; material: faeces | place: Denmark | collected 2008/2010 | reverse complement strand
TGCCCTGACTTTTGTGCACCGTGATGGCGTAGGCGATCTCCAGCTCGTTCAGGTTTTCCGCCGGGTAGAGCAGGCGGCGGTCATCCATCCGCACCACCATGGAGCGGTCGCGCATGTTGATGGATTCCACAATGCCGATATCACCGTTATAGGCTCCCACGCCCTGCTCCCCGCCAATGCGGTTCCAGACGATCTCGTAGTTGTTCCGCACCTGCATCACCTTATCGCCCACCCGGAACACCCGGGAGGCGCTTTGGAGCTGGGGCTTGCCCTTCTGCTCCGGGTTGAGCAGGTTCTGCAGCTCCACATTCAGCGCCTGGGTGCCGGTGGGTCCCAGCTTGGTGGGGCAGAGCACCTGAATATCCCGGACAGGGTCAAAACCATAGCTCCGGGGCAGACGGGTGGTAACAAGATCGCACACCAGTTTCTGCGCCGCATCGCCGTCCGATTCCAGAAAGAAGAAATCGTCTGTCTTGCCGCCCTTCTGCAGCGGCTCACTGCTGATGATGTGGTGGGCGTTCTCCACAATAAGGCTGCGTTTAGCCTGCCGGAAGATCTCGTTCAGGCAGACGGTGGGCACCAACCCGGAGCGGATGACCTCGCCCAGAATGTTGCCGGGCCCCACGCTGGGCAGCTGGTCGGCATCGCCCACCATAATAATGCGGCAGCTGTACCGCAGGGCTGCAATGAGCGCCTGAAACAGCTTCACATCCACCATACTCATCTCATCCAGAATGACCACATCGCATTTGAGCAGGTTCTTGTCATTGTGGATGAAGCTGACCACGCCGCCGGAGTAGTCCACCTCCAGCAGGCGGTGGATGGTAGAGGCCTTGCGACCGGTCAGTTCACTCAGCCGTTTGGCCGCACGGCCCGTGGGGGCACAAAGCGCCACCCGATCTGCCTGATGTTCCAGCAGCTGCAGGATGGCGTTGACCGTGGTGGTCTTACCGGTGCCGGGGCCGCCGGTCAGCACAAGGCAGTTTTCGGTCATGGCCTTGCGGATGGCTTCCCGCTGCAGGGGCGCATAGGCAAAGCCCTGGGTCAGCTCCAGCACCTGGATGTTTTTATCAAGGTCCCGCACCGTCTGCTTTTCCCGCTTCGCCAGCAGGGCCAGCCGGTCGGCAATGGCCTGTTCTGCTTCCAGCAGGTCAGGCAGATAGATATACGGCACCGCCTCCAGCATCTTTACGCCAAGCTGCCCAGTCTCAATGCAGTGGTCCAGCGCACGGGCCAGCTTTTCGGGCGGCTGCTGGATGAAGTGGGATGCCGTGTCCAGCAGCTGCGCACGGGGCAGGCAGGTGTGGCCGTTGCCCGCGTTGTGGCGCAGGGTGCGCAGAAGCGCTGCTTCCAGCCGCTGGGTGCAGTCCCCTTCCATGTGGTAATACTGTGCAATGCTGTCCGCATGACGGAAATCCAGCTGCAGGGGTTCCCCACAGAGCAGATAAGGGTTCTGGGAGATGGCCTGCATGGCACTGGGGCCAAAGACGCGGAACACCTCCATGGCGCGGCGGGGGCTGATCTCGAACTGCGCCAGATAGGCGATCAGTTCCCGCATTCCGAACATCCGCTTGAACTCCTGCTGGATGCGGTCGGCCTTGTCTGCCGAGATGCCGGGGATCAGGGTGAGCTGGGCGGGGTCGTTGGCGATCACCTCCAGCGCCGCCGCGCCGAATTTGTCGATGATCTTATTGGCCGTGCGCGCCCCGATATAAGGCAGGGAGCCGCTGGCAAGGAAGGCGTATACCGCTTCCAGATCCTTCGGCATATCGGTCTCGCACTCCTGGGCGTGGAACTGGCGGCCATAGGTGGCGTGGTTCTCATATTTACCGCGGCAGACCACGCTCTCGCCCGCATGGAGCTCGCCCACGATCCCGCACACCACGGTGACCGTGCCGCCGCCGGAAATTTCAAACACCGTGTAGCCGTTATCCGGGTTCTCGTAGATAATGTCCTCCACCGTTCCCTCGATCTGTTCCAGCTCCATGCTCCTCACCCCCTTGTGACATAATTATTTATAGTATAATCGTTTTGGTGTTATTTGTAAAGGAATTGGGCAGGCCCTGCTCTTTACAACCTCTCAGCTTTGGCGTTGCATGAGGCTTTCCCTCTTCGCCAAGGCCTCCCCTACTAGGCAACAAAAGAGCCGCCCTTCTGCGATTTCGCAAAAGAGCGGCTCAATTTTTACAAGTTTGCGTGCGGTCTTGCTTTTTCCTGTTTCAGCTTCCGGAACACAACGATATACGCCGGGATCAGGAAGAAGCAGGCAAAGAACCAGGCCACCGGATTTGCAATGCAGGCGGCAAAATAGCCCCACAGCGGCACGAACAGGAAGCCCACCAGAGCACGGGCGATCATCTCTGCCACACCGGCAAACATGGCCAGGCTGGAATAACCCAGACCCTGAATGGTGTAGCGGTAAATGATAAGGACCGCCAGCGGGATATAGAACACGCTGTTCCAGAAGATAAAGCTCTGGGCGTTGGCCATGATCTCGGTCTGGCTGCTCTCAAGGAACAGGCCGATCAAAGCCTTATCCAGCACGCGCAGGATCAGGAAGGATGCCACACTGTACACACAGCCGATGCCCAGGGCAGTGTTCACGCCCTTGTTCACACGGTTCAGGTCGTGGGCACCCATGTTCTGGCTGGCGTAGGTGGTCATGGCCGTGCCGATGCTCTCCAGCGGGACGGACAGGAACTGTGCCGCCTTGCCGCCTGCAGTCTGTGCCGCCACGATGTCACTGCCCAGACCATTGACTGCACCCTGCAGCACAACGGAACCGATGGCCGTGATGCTGCACTGCAGACCCATGGGGATGCCCATGCCGCACAGCTTGACACAGTGCTGTCTGCTCAGGTGGCTTTCTTCTTTGTTCCAGCGCAGCTCATTATAATGCTTGAGGATGTACCACAGGCTGCCCAGACCGGCCACTGCCTGGCTGAACACGGTGGCGAACGCCGCACCGAACACGCCCATCTTGAAGACGATGATGCAGAGCAGATCCAGCCCGATGTTCAGAAAGCTTGCCACCAGCAGGAAGTACAGGGGCCGCTTGCTGTCGCCCAGAGCGCGCATCAGGGCGCTGGTCATGTTATACAGCAGCGTAAACGGGATGCCGATAAAGATGGTACGGATGTAGATGTCCGCCAGATCGATGATGTTGTCCGGGGTATTGGTCCAGACCAGAATGGAACGGGTCATGGCCACTGTGACCACGGTAAGCACTGCGGCAAAAAAGACACTCAGCCAGACGGCATTGGCGGTGTAGCGGCGCATCTCCACATAGTCTTTTGCCCCGAATGTCCACGAGATGGGGATGGAGAAGCCGCAGGCAATGCCATTGACAAAGCCCAGCACCAGATAGTTCAGACCGCCCACACTGCCGACCGCCGCCAGGGCTTCCACGCCCACAAAGCGGCCCACGATGATGGTATCTGCCAGATTATAGAACTGCTGGAACAGGCTGCCCAGCATCAGCGGCACCGCAAAGGCAAGGATCAGCTTGAGTGGGCTGCCCTGCGTCATATCTTTCGTCATACGCACGTTCCTCCTTGGGAAAGCATCACAGACCTTATAACACGAATTTTTTCCGACAAAAACGCCCTGCCGCGCAATGGACAGGACGTTTTTGTTCATGTGGGTATTATATCAGGTTGCGATGAATTTTCAAGAGGTTTTTTCAAATTTTTCAGTACTTCCCGGCCAGATGCTTCAGCAGCTGGAACAGCGTGCTCCAGAACCCCGTTCCGGCATTGCCCGAAGGCGGGGTATCCTCATCCGGAACGCTCAGCGGCGTATCATCCTCCGTGATGCACATAGCGATCGACACACCAGATTTGTCCTGAGCAGCCCCCTCATCCGAAGGGGAAACCACCTGAACCACTGCCGCACTTTCGGTTTCCGCAGTCTCTGCGCCGATGGCAGCCAGTGCGGGCAGACCCGCCGTAAGGACAACCCCTGCGATCAGTGCTGATGCAACACCACGTTGGAATGCATATTTCAACTTCATTTTTTGTTAAGCCTCCTCAAATTGGGAATGGGTCTGATTCGTGTTTTAATTATAGCACAAAATCCAAAATGATTATCACTGATTTTTGTATAAAGCGTTATTTTTCCGCAGATGTGAAAAAGTTTCAGATTCCCGTTCACAAAATGCAATGTAATTATGCAGCCCAAACCTGCTCTGTACAGCAAAACCGCCCCGGCGTGCGTTTCTGCATTCCGGGGCGGTTCGGGTCATTCCACATTTTGGACGATTTTCTCAAACGCCTGTTGCAGCGGTGCTTCGATTCCCTGCGCCGCATAAATCGTTGCGATCATCAACTCGTCCGGATCTACCGCAGTGAAATCCAAATCATACCCCGCATTTTCTGCTAACTGTGACAAAAAGACGCGCTGTGTCCGCCCATTGCCCTCCCGAAATGGGTGCAGCTCGTTGGTTCGTTGATAAAGATCCACCAATGCAGCGATAAAATCATTTCTTGCAAGCCCACAAAGAAGATTATTCTGCGCAAGACGCTTAAAAATTGCCGCACTCACCCGTGGGATTTCCTCCACCGGGCAGAACTGCGTTCCTTTTTTGGACAGGTTGACCATCCGTACCTGTCCTGCCCAATCATACAACTCACCGAATAAATGTCGATGGATTGCTTTATAGTGCTCAAAATCAAATGCTGCACATCGGGGGTTCTCTGACCATTGTATCGTTTTGGCCGTAACCAGAACCGATTCTACTGCATTCAGCTCTTTTTGCGTATGCAGATCAAATTTATTGACCAGGACTGTCGTTCCCGGATAGCAGCCGTCCTGAGCCGCTTCGATAGTATAAGGCATTCGTCACCTCCGGGACAGCTCCTGCTTTTTCTGACGTTTCAATGCTTCTCTTACAAGGGTTGCAGTGTCGATTTTTCCATCCAGATAGCGCAGGCAGTCTCTCTTTTCCTGCTCTGAGATCTCCAGCCCCTCCATCCGGGCCGATGCAACTGCGTTTGCAAGTGCTCGTTTCCGTGCTACTGTCATTTTTCCGCCCCCCTGTTTTTATCAGTATACCAAAAAACACCCACAGAGTGCAAGAGATAAAACCGCCCCGGCGTGCGTTTCTGCATTCCGGAGCGGTTCGGGTCATTCTGAATAATGTGCGAGGAAGTGTCTGGTACGCTCCTCCCGGGGGTGGTCAATGAGCTGTTTGGCCGGGCCTTCTTCCACGACCACGCCGCCATCCATAAACAGGATGCGGTCGGCCACATCGCGGGCAAAGTGCATCTCATGGGTGACAATGATCATCGTGGTCTTGCGGTCAGCAAGGTCACGCAGGACCTTCAGCACCTCGCCGGTCAGCTCCGGGTCAAGGGCGCTGGTGGGCTCATCAAAGCAGAGGATATCCGGGTGAAGCGCCAGCGCGCGGGCAATGGCTACACGCTGCTGCTGGCCGCCGGAGAGCTGATGCGGGTAGTGGCCGGCCCGCTCCGAAAGGCCCATCTGCGCCAGCAGTTCTCTTGCCTGCTGTTCCAGCTCCGCGTGGATGGCCTTTTTGTTTGCCTGATACTCCGGGCGTTCCTTTGCCAGCAGTTCTCCTGCCAGCATCACGTTCTGTAAGGCCGTGTACTGCGGGAACAGGTTGAAGTTCTGGAACACCAGACCAAAATGGAGCCGCTTTTTGCGGATCTCACTTTCCTTCTGGGTGGCAGGGTCGGCGGCATCCCACATGGTCTCGCCGTTCACCTTGATCACACCCGTGTCAGGCCGTTCCAGAAAGTTCAGGCAGCGCAGCAGAGTTGTTTTGCCGGAACCGGACGAGCCGATGATCGCCAGCGCTTCCCCCTGCTCCAGATCCAGGGAGATGTCCTTCAACACATGGGTCTCGCCAAAATTTTTCCCGATACCGGAAGCTTCGAGCAACGCCATAATCTATCTGCCTCCTTAGCAGCGGAAATAATCGAGCTTTTTTTCAGCCCAGTTGAACAGGATGGTCAGTGCGCCCACAAACACCAGGAAGAAGAGCGCGGTGGAGAACAGCGGCCAGATCAGGCCCTTTGCGCTGTACTCCTTGGCCATCATAATGATCTCCTTATTGGCAATGGTGTTTGCCAGCGAGGTATCCTTGACCAGCGTGATGATCTCGTTGCCCATGGGGGGCAGGATGCGCTTGACGACCTGAAGCAAGGTCACCTTGAAAAAGATCTGTGTTTTGGTCATGCCAAGCACCTGCCCGGCCTCAGTCTGCCCCTTGGGCACTGCTTCAATGCCGCCGCGGTAGATCTCAGAAAAATAGCAGGCATAGTTGATGGCAAAGGCCACCACCGCCGCCACCATCCGTCCGCCGGAGCCGGAGGGCCAGGGGTTGTTCATGCCCAGCAGGCCGGGGCCCAGATAGATCACGATGATCTGCAGCATCAGCGGGGTGCCGCGGATGATCCAGACAAAGGTCTTGACCAGCCCGGCCAGCGGCTTGCAGCGGCTCATGGAGCCAAACGAGACCACCAGCCCCAGCGGCAGTGCAAACAGCAGTGTCAGGGCAAAGAGCTCACAATTGAGCAGGAACGCGCCGGACAGGCGCATAAGAATCACAGACACAAAAACACACCTTTTTTATTCAGAATCCATATTCCCCTTCCATCACAGCCGGTGAAAGTTCCCTCTGCTCGGGAGCCTTTCACACATCGGCAACAAAAAGCCTCCCTCACCGAGGGAGGTTGCATCGCATCGCGATGACGGAAGGAGCTTTTCAACAAATTCAGTCAGCCAGTGCCAGATCGTACTTATCGGCCAGTGCCTGCATGGCACCATCGGCCTTCAGTGCATCAAAGGCCTCATCCACAGCGGCGGCAGTATCACTGCCCTTGCGGAATGCCACGCCGTACTCCTCGGCGTTCAGCTCGTCCACGATCTTCAGGTCGGCATAGTCAGTGCCCTCACCGATCATGGCGTTGGCCAGGGTCAGGTCAAGTACAGCGGCATCGGCAGTGCCTGCGGCAACTTCCATCAGGCAGTCGGTCTGAACGCTCTTGGAAACGTAATCAGCCTGTGCCAGGTTCTCGTCTCCCTCAATGGCGGCCTCACCGGCGGAACCAGCCTCGGCGACCACGGTCTTACCCACCAGGTCAGCGGTAGAGGTATAATCGGTGCCATCTTTCACAACGACCACCTGTGCATTCTTTGCATAAGCCTTGGTGGTAGCGGCGTTCTGCATGATGTCATCGGTCAGGGTCATGCCGTTCCAGATGCAGTCGATGCTCTTGGCATCCAGCTCCACGACCTTGGTATCCCAGTTGATCTCCACAAACTCCGGCTCCACGCCCAGCTTTTCGCAGACAGCAGTGGCCAGCTCGGTATCAAAACCGGTGAAGTTGCCATCGGCATCGGTGTAGTTCATGGGCTCGTAAACAGTGTAGCCAATGACCAGCTTCCCCTTGCCCTTGATGTAATCCAGGTCGCTGCCTGCAGTCTGGGATGCGGCAGCACTGCCGGAAGCAGAGGCCGAGGCAGATGCGGCAGTGGAAGTGGAAGCGGCACCGCCGCAGGCGGCAAGGCTCAGTGCCATGGCACCGGCCAGAAATGCGGATACAAGACGTTTCATATACGGTTCCTCCCTCAGTGGCAAGCAGCTTTGTTTTATTGCTTTACCATGCTAAATTGCTAAACTGTGGTTATAGAATAGCGCGTTTTCTGCCATTTGGCAAGGGGGAAAACTGATTTTTCGCAGTTTGCTCAAATCTTTACCGCTTTACCACGGCAAAGCGGGCAATTTGACAAAACAAAAACGCCGCGTCGGCAGCTGCCAGACGCGGCGAGAGGGTTTCTCTCTGAAAACGCAGCAGAATGCCACCGTCCCCCTATCCGGGAGAGCCGGTGCGCGATTGCGAGACCGAAAAGGGTTTCCTCCTCAGCTCAGGGCATCCAGCGCCGCCTTTTGCAGATCGGTGATGTCGATGGTACACAGAGCCTTCAGGTCGGCATCGCCGCCGGAAAGCCCGGCGATCTCGGTGCGGGTCTTGCCCTTGAGGGCATTACAGAAGCCCTCGCTGTGCTCATACCACTCCTTACCCAGCGCCGATGCGCCGCGCATCCCATAGTCCTCGCCCAGCTCCAGCTTGGTCTTGACGAGGTCCGGAGCTGTCACACCGCCGTCTGACACCACTGTCAGGGCCGGCTCGGCCATATCCGCAACGGCACTTGTTACACGGTGATCCGCATCGGTGGTCAGTGCCACGATGCTCACATCCACCTGCGCATTCACATCCTTGTCATCGGTGGCGGTGATGTCCGAAGTCCCGTTCACCGCTTCGATGCCCAGCGCGGCCCTGTCGCCCTTGGCGGCACCCAGTGCCCTGGCATTGGCGCAGGCCCAGGTCACGGCATCCCGGTAGCGATCCACAGCAATGGTGCAACCGCTCAGCAGGTCGGCATCCGTGGGCTTGCCGTCCTCATCCACTTTGAGCATGGAGACCTGTTCCGGGGTCATGCCGATCAGGTAACTGGCAAAGGCATCCGCCTGTTCCGCCCAGCCCTTTTTCAGAGAGGACACTGCCGCCAGCGGGTAATCGTCCCCCTTCTGACGCTTGGTGCGCCAGTCGGTGGGCAGGGTCACATGGCCGGTGCTGTCCGCCGAAACAGACACTTCCAGCTCGTCCAGCAGAATACTTTCCAGTTTGCCTTCGCCATCCAGCAGGACAGCGGCCGCCGCCAGTTCAATTTTCCCCGCCCTGTCCTGATCGGTGGCCTCTGTCACCACACCCAGACCGGTTTTCCATGCCGCTGTCTGGATCTGTGCGGAGGATGTGCCGCTGCTTCCGCTCATGCTGCCGGAGCTGCCCGACCCGGCGTTCGTTTTGCCGCAGGCGGTCAGCAGCAGCGCCGCCGCCATGGCACAGCTCCAAAGAGCCCGATGGTTCTGATTCATAGATACGCTCCCTTTCCACACGGCCCGTTGGGCCTTTGCTCCATAGTATGTCCAGAAGAGCGTAGGATTACGCAGCCGACGGGAGTTTTCCAAAGCAAGTGTCCGCTGGGGTGGGACCCTGTTGCCGCAGGCAATAGGGCGGGCGATGGAATGGCCCGTTTCACTTGCGTGGAAAAGCTCCCCGCGTGCTGCGCGCAGCCGCTTACATCAACGGGCTCAGCAGCCGCAGCACGCTGTCCAGTGCTGTACCCGGCAGATTGGTGCGGCAGTCGGACCGCATGATCTCCCGGCACTGCGGCAGGGTGCGCTCCACATCCTTCCGCAGAGCGGCGATCTGGCTGTTATGGAAGAGCAGTGTTCCGCACTCAAAATGGAGAAACAGGCTCCGATAATCCATATTGATGCTGCCCACCACGGCCACGCGGTCATCGCTGACATAGCACTTGGCGTGGAGGAAGCCGGGCGTGAATTCATAAATGCGCACGCCCGCCCTGAGCAGGGGCAGATAGTAGGAACGGCTGAGCCGGAACACCAGCTTCTTGTCCGGGATCCCGGGCAGGATGAGCCGCACGTCCACCCCGCGCTTGGCCGCACTTTTCAGAGCATCCAGCATCTCCTCGCCCACGGCCAGGTAGGGCGTGTAGATATAAACATATCTCTGGGCCTGAGAGAGGATGTCCAGATAGACCGTCTCGGCCAGCGGCTCCTCATCCAGCGGACTGTCCGCGTAGGGCTGCACCACGCCATCCTGCACTGCGGGCAGGCGGGTGGGCGCAAAGGCGGTGTAATCGGTCTCCTGCGGGCGGAAGGCGTTCCATACATTGAGGAACATCACGGTAAAGTTCCAGACAGCGGCACCCTCCAACCGGATGGCCGTATCCTTCCAGTAGCCAAAGCGCTGCTCAGCATTGATATACTCATCCGCCAGATTCACGCCGCCGGTGTAGGCCACATTGCCGTCAACCACCACGATCTTGCGGTGGTCGCGGTGGTTCATCACCAGCGAGACCAGCGGCACCACCGGGTTGAAAGGGATGCAGCGGATATGCGCCTTCTCCATGCGGATGACAAAATCACTGGGCAGGCCCAGCAGGCTGCCAAAATCATCGTAGATCAGCCGCACATCCACGCCCTGGGCGGCCTTGCGGCGGAGGATCTGCTCCACACCGTCCCACATTTTGCCGAAACGGAGGATAAAAAATTCCAGAAAGATAAATTTTTCCGCCTTGTCCAGATCCGCCAGCAGCTGGGGATACATCTCCTCCCCGCAGGAAAAGTAGTGAGCAGCGGTATTCCTCCAGGCCGGATACGGCCCGAACTTTGCCACATAGCGGCTCAGGTTCCGGCTGGAGATATCCAGCGCATCGGTCTGGCCCTCGGGCTGGGCAAGCTCGGTCTGATGGGCCTGTTCCACCTTCTGCATCCGCTCCCGCAGATACTTGGCGGGGGCCTTGTTGCCAAAAGCCAGATAAAGCGCGCCGCCCAGCAGGGGCAAAAGACCGATCAGAACGATCCAGCCGATCTTATAAGCGCTGTTTTCATCCTTGCGCACCAGATACAGCACGATCAGGATGCTCAGCGCCTTCAGGGCACCGTTCAGCCAGACCCGCCCCGCCGTGAACGACCAGAACGCCCAGAGCAACCAGAGCACCTGTAAAGCCACCAGCACCACTGTGATCGTGACACGGTTGAAGATGCGGTTAAAAAACTTGACGATAGGCAATCTGAACATGTGGTATCCCTCCCCTGCCGCCCACGGCGATTTTTGATGCTGTTAGTATAGCGCAGAGCGGAAGATTTTGCAAATAAAAAAGCGCCCACAACGGCTTCCCCCGCTATGAGCGCCTATTCAATCGTGGGCAGAATTTTTCCGAGGGCCGTCCGCTTATGCTTCCGCGTCCTCATAACCAACCAGCAGGCCGCCCAGCTCTGCATAATAGCTGCACAGACCGCCGCATTCGCTGATGTCCACCTTTGCTCCATCAAACACAGCCTTTACCATGTGCTTCAGGCGCTCGGCAGCGGCGGGATTGCCGCAGTGAGAGATATGGAGCCTGCCGTTGGTGTAGCCGTGCTCTTTGAGTTCCAGCACAATACGTTCCAGCGCACCATGCTCGCCACGGGTCTTGCAGAGAACATCCAGCTCTCCGGCCTCACTTGCCTGTCCGATGACCCGGATGCCCAGCATCCGCGCCACAGCAGCAACGGCAGGCTTCACACGGCCATTGCGGGCCAGATTGGCCAGCGACTCCAGCGAGAAGAGCAGATGGGTGTGCTTGTGGTAACGGAGCATCTCTTCACAGATCTCGTCAAACTCCTTGCCCTCAGCCAGCAGATCCCGCAGATGCTCGGCCAACAGGCGCTGCTCCGGGCCGGTGGAAAGGCTGTCCAGCACGAACACCCGCTTGCCGGGATTCTCCTGCTGGTATTCCTCGGCGGCCAGCTGGGCGGCATTGTAGCTGCCGGACAGAGTGCCCGTGATGGTGATGGCATACACCTCGTCGGCTCCCTCGTAGGCGGCCAACCAATCGCTGACGTTGGGGCAGGAGGTCGAGGTCTTGCCCTTATAGGTACGCAGGGTCTGGGCCATGCCCAAGGCATCCATTGTGCCGTTGTCCAGATATTCGGCATCGTCGGTGATGATCTTCAGGGGAACGCATTCAAAATCCACGCCCTGCAAGGTGTACAGGCTGGCGGAGGAATCCACAACGATCTTGGTGTTCATAAGCATTTATCTCCATTCCGGCGGCAGAGGATGCCGCAGTTTTTCCTGTTGTTTGAATCACTATATCAGTTTTTCAAAAACCTGTCAACTGTTTTCTTGAATTATTTCAAAAGTTTTTAATTTCCTGTTGACCATATTTCCAAAACATGGTATACTGTCCGCATGAAATTAGAATCAAACCGCCGCGTTGCGGCCTGCGCCGCAGGGTTTGCCCTGCCCCGGTATGCAGAACTCCCCACCGTAGGGCTTTATCTGGATCAGAGTGTACAGTTTGTCAACGGGTGTTTCCGCACATTTCAGGGGGTGGAGCTCACCGCTTCCATGGTGAGCAACTACGTTAAGAAAGGGATCATCAGCCACCCCATCAAAAAGAAGTATACCCGGGATCAGCTGGCCTGCCTGATCTACATCGTGGTTTCTAAAAATGTCCTGTCCATGGAAAACATCGACAGTCTGTTCAAGATGCAGCAGGCGCATTATACCTCCGCGCAGGCGTATGATACCTTTTGCGATGAGCTGGAGAACTACCTGCCCTATGTGTTCGGCCTGACCAAAAGCTTTTCCGAGCTGGAGCCGGATGTTGATGATGCACGCAAGCTCCTGCGCAGCACCATCATCTCGGCTGTGAACAAGATCTATCTGGACTGCGTTTTCACCGACCTGCGGCAGGAGCAGGCCCTCTGGCCCGATATCCTGCCGGATCTGGCATAACAACAAAAAACGACCCTCTCTGTCACGCTTTGCGAAGCATTGACGGAGAGGGCCTTTTTCTTAAAACGTAAGCGCGGGGCTGATCTCATTGCGGCGCTGGGCCTGCACGATGCAGTCCTTTTCCGGCACGACACCTGCCGCGCCCAGGGTGTTGAACATGGTCTGCAAGGCAAGTGCCGGGGTGTTATTCTCCTGCGAGAGATGGCAGAGGGCAAACTTCTTGCATCCCTCCTGGATCAACTCCAACAGTTTTGCCGAGCACTCATCGTTGGAGAGGTGGCCCCGGTTGGACTCGATGCGGGAGCGCAGGTAGTAAGGATACCGCCCGCTGCGGAGCATGTGGAGGTCGTAGTTGCTTTCCAATGCCACCAGGTCACAGCCGCTCAGGGCCTGATGTACCGGCGGGGTCAGGACTCCCAGGTCAGTGGCAATGGTCATGGTCTTGTTGTCCGGGGTGTGGATGCGGTAGCCCACGCAGGGCACGTCGTGGCTGGTGGGGAACATCGTCACGCCGAAATCTCCCACATCCTCTTCCCCGCCGGACAGGGTGCGCAGCTCACAGCTGGCGGGCACGATACCGTTTGCATCCAGAAAATCCAGCGTATCGTCTGCGCCGTATACCGGCAGCGGATTCTTTTTGAGGAAGGTAGCCAGCCCCTTGACGTGGTCAGAGTGCTCATGGGTGACCAGAATGCCCGCACAATCGCTGATGTTCAGGCCCAGCTCCTTGAGTGCCGCCGAGGTGGTGCGCACGCCCTTTCCCATATCAATGATGATGTACTTTTCCCCCGTGCGCACCACGCTGCAGTTGCCGGAGGAACCAGAGTATAACGAGATGAATTCAGACATTTCAAACCTCAAGAAACGAACCTCTCCGTCATGGCTTCACAAAAGCTCCCTGTCAGGGAAACTTCTGCAAAACAGACTGAGAGGTTCTGAATGATCACATTGCCGATTCCAGTGCGGCGGGCATCCGCTCCACCTTGCTGATCTCAGCGCCCAGGCCGCGCAGCTTTTCCACGATGTTCTCATAGCCGCGCTCAATGTGGCCGATCTCCTCGATCTCGCTGGTGCCGTCTGCCATCAGGGCAGCAACGACCATGGCCGCACCGGCACGCAGGTCAGAAGCGCGCAGGGGGGCGGGGTTCAGCTTGTCCACACCCTCAAACACGGCCACCTGACCGTCCACCTGCACCACTGCGCCCATCTTGCGCAGCTCGTCTACATAGCGGAAGCGGTTATCCCACACGCTCTCGGTGATGGTGGAGGTCCCCTTTGCTACGCTGAGCAGCACACCCATCAGGGGCTGCATATCGGTGGGGAAGCCCGGGTGAGGCATGGTATTGATCTTCAGCGGCAGGATATCGCCCTTGCGGGAGACGCGGACAGAATCATCGAATTCCTCCACATCCACACCGGCACGGCGGAGCTTTGCCGTGATGGGTTCCAGATGCTTGGGGGTGACATTTTTGATCAGAACGTCGCCGCCGGTGGCAGCAGCGGCAACCATGTAGCTGCCCGCCTCGATCTGGTCAGGGATGATGCTGTAAGTGCAGCCGTGCATCTTTTCCACGCCGCGCACCTTGATCACATCGGTGCCGGCACCGCGCACATCCGCGCCGCACATATTCAGGAAGTTTGCCAGATCAACAACATGGGGCTCCTTGGCGCAGTTTTCCAGAATGGTCTGGCCCTGTGCCATCACAGCGGAGAGCATACCGTTCATGGTAGCGCCCACGCTGACCTTATCAAAGAAGATATGGGCACCGTTCAGTTCCTTGGCGCGGACGGTGATCATGCCGTAGTCCACGCTGTCCTCTGCACCCAGTGCGCTGAACACCTTGAGGTGCTGGTCGATGGGGCGGGGGCCCAGATTGCAGCCGCCGGGCATGGCCACCTGTGCCTTGCCAAAGCGAGAGAGCAGCGCACCCAGGAAGTAGTAGCTGGCACGCATCTGGCGGGACAGATCGTCCGGGACGTTGGTGCTGTTCAGGTGGGTGGTGTCGATCTCGTAGGTATTGCGGTTCAGCATCTTGATGCTGGCACCCAGGGTGCTCAGGATCTTCAGGCTGACTGCCACATCACTGATGTCCGGCAGGTTTTCGATCACACAGACATCTGCCGCCAGAATGGTGGCAGGCAGAATGCCCACAGCCGCATTTTTTGCACCGGAAATGGTAACTTCGCCATGCAGGGGCTTGCCGCCCGTAATAACAAACTTTTCCAATTTTATAATCTCCTTGTCGCAGGCCCGCCAGCGGCAGGGCCACTCAGGGTTCTTGCTTGATCTCTCCGCGCACCGCTGGGCACACACCCTCACGATACAACTATCTTATTATACACAACTTCGGGCAAAAAGCAAAGCCCCCTTTTCCCCTGCCGGATTATTTTCTGTTTTGCCCAGAATCTGCGGAGATATTCGACATTTTTGTTTCTTATTTCAAAAATTTTACAATCAGCGCCCCTTACCAGACGCAATCCTCGCTGCAAGTCTCCTTGATCCAGCCCAGCTGATAGGCCTTGACCAGCTGTTTCAGGTCGTGCACCCGCTCCCGCAGGGTCTCTCCCTCGTCCGTCTCTTCCACCAGAATGCGGTGGTTCTCCGTTTCCAGAATGTTCTTCTGCGACACGATGTCGATATTTTCGTTCACGGCCTTTTCGGCACTGACAAAGGGCTGATGGGTCCGCAGGGACATGGTGCGACTGGAGTACACCAGCGTGTACCCTGCAATGCCGGTCTTTTCATGGTAGGCGCGGCAGAACCCGCCGTCAATGACGACCAGACGGCCCCCGCCCTTGATGGGGCTCTCGCCGCTCTTCTCCCGCACCGGCACATGGCCGTTGACGATGTGGCTGGTGCCGGGCAGGCCGAATTCCGCCAGGATGCGGCGGCAGGCGGCCTCTTCATTGTACCATGTATAATAGGGGTCCTTGACTTCCTCGTGGGTGGAGGGGTCGGCAATATACAGCCGCTCAAAGGTGGTCATGGCGCTGCGGCCGAACAACGGCGACAGCTTGCCGCACCACAGATACCACAAAAAGTCCTGACCGCTCCGCCGGGCCGCGCTGCTCTCGGGGGCAAAGTAGCCGCGGCGTGCCCGCTCGTCACAGTAGTCCATCAAGCCGCGGCCCGAGTAGTTGTGTCCCTCGAACCGCTCCACGGCAAAGCTGCCGGTCCTGGTCATAGGCACCACACCGTGGTAGAGCAGGTTGCCGTTCTCAATGTGGTAAACGCTGCCCTTGGCATACAAAAATTCCACATGCTGCTGCAAACGCTCGCTCTGCCGGAAGGATTCCACCAGCTTGCGGAGCACCAGCCGCTCATCATCATTCAGGGCGGCGGGGTCTGCCGGATCCACGGTGGGGAAGCTGGTGTCCCGCAGGGGGTATGCCTGCCCGTTCAGGGTCACTGTTCCCTTTTTCCAATCGATGTGCCGCAGGAAATCCCGACCCTGCATCTTGAAATCCGGGTTGCGGTCGATGACCTTGCACTCCATCTTGAGCATCAGAATGGTCACGGCCTTGTGCATCACGGCACAGCGGTGGAGCATTCCCTCGGTGTAAGGGCCGCGCGCCGCGTCGGTGTGGGGCATCCAGAGGGTCAGGTCGTCATTTCCGTAGAACTGCTCGGCCATCCGCTGCAGGTGCCGCAGGTTGATGCCGTAGCAGTCCTCAAGCATGGCATGGTTGTGGTAGGCCAGTGTCGTTTTAAGCACAGTGCAGACGCAGATGGGACTTCCGGCGGCGGCACCCATCCAGACCACGTCATGGTTGCCCCACTGGATATCCACATGGTGGTGGCGCATGAGCCGGTCCAGTATGATATCAGGCCGGGGGCCGCGGTCAAACAGGTCCCCCACGATGTGCAGCTTGTCCACAGCCAGCCGCTTGATGAGCTCACACAGCCGGACGATGAACCGGTCAGCGCGGCCATTTTCGATGATACTGCCCACGATCTGCCCGTAATAAAGGTCCTTGTCGTGGTCCTCAAAGTGGGCATGGAGCAGCTCATCCAGAATATACCCGCAGCTGGACGGCAGGCAGGAGCGCACATGCTCCCGGGTATGCTTGGAGGACACCAACCGGCAGATATCAATGAGCTGAAGCAGGGTCTCCGTGTACCAGTGGTCAAGCGCTTCTTCATCCGCGCACCCAGCTTTGAGCTGGGGCAGCTTCTCGTTGGGGTAATAGATGAGCGTTGCCAGCTCGGCACGGGTCTGCTCCGGCACACTCTCCCCCAGCACAATATCCACCTTTTCCCGGATGACACCCGAAGCCGAGTTCAGGATGTGGACAAAGGCCTCGTTTTCACCATGCAGGTCGCTCATAAAATGTTCGGTGCCCTTGGGCAGCTTGAGCAGGGCCTGGGTGCTGATGATCTCACTGGCGGCGGCTGCCTGCGAGGGGTAATCCCGTGCCAGCAGGGACAGATATTTCAAATGATCCCGGATCTCCTCGTTTTCGGTGCGCATGACATCCTCCGTCTGATATGTAGTATTTTTGCATGATATATAATATTCTATCATAGTATACCACATTCCATATCATAAATGGTATAATAAACAAGAGTAATTCTGTCAAATCTTTTGCAAAGGACTTGGATATTATGCCCAAAACCATTTCTGTTGCCGTGCCGGAAGCCTGCACTCTCTGCCCCCGGCAGTGCAAAGCCGACCGGGCCGCCGGGCAGACGGGCTTCTGCGGGGCGGGCCGCACCCTGAAAGCGGCCCGCGCGGCCCTGCACTTCTGGGAGGAACCCTGCATCAGCGGCACCCGGGGCAGCGGCACGGTGTTTTTCTCCGGCTGCACCCTCAAGTGCTGCTTCTGCCAGAACTACCCCATCAGCGCCGAGGGGCTGGGCAGGGAGATCACCGTAGAGCGCCTGGCCGAGATCTTTCTGGACCTGCAGGCGCAGGGAGCCCACAACATCAACCTTGTCACGCCCGGGCAGTGGCGGCCCTGGATCATCGCCGCCCTCGACCTGGCCCGAGCGCAGGGGCTGCATCTGCCCATCGTCTGCAACACCGGCGGCTACGAGACCGTGGAGAGCGTGCACGCCTGGCGCGGTTTCATCGACATCTGGCTGGCCGACCTGAAATATGTTTCCCCTGCCCTTTCGGCAGAGCTTTCCGCCGCGCCGGACTATTTTGCGCAGGCCAGGCCCGCCATTGAAGCCATGATGGCTCAGGCCGGGCACCCTGTTTTTGACAGCGAGGGCATCCTGCAGCGGGGCGTGATCCTGCGCCACCTTGCCCTGCCCGGCCATGTGGACGACAGCTTTGCCGTGCTCGATCAGATGGCGGCTTGGAACAAGGCCGACCCCGGGTGCTTCCTGCCCAGCGTGATGAGCCAGTACACCCCCTTCTATCAGGCGGCAGACCACGGCATCGGGCGGCGCATCACCACCTACGAATACCGCCGGGTGGTCAACTACGCCATGGATTTGGGCCTCAGTTCTGGTTATATGCAGCAGAAGAGCAGTGCAAAGGAAGAGTATACGCCCAGCTTTGACCTGACGGGGGTGTGAACCCCGCCGTCATCCCTGCGGGATTCTTTCGTCAAAACAACCAAAATTTCTTTTTCTTTTTCTCTCGGCCGAAACAGCATTTGCTTGCTATCCGGTGCGCTGTGCGGTATAATGGATACAACAATGTGTTCTCACATAGAATGGATCCCAGAAACGACTTTTTTAGGAGGAGCGTTATGGAACACTACAATCCCATCCTCGGCAGCGAGCCCAACGGCCAGAAATTTATCACCTGCGGCGAGATCATGCTCCGTCTGACTCCGCCGAACTACG
>OGPS01001375.1_pt1 | contig 18244 bp, 13 predicted proteins | sample 1552931 | NCBI WGS metagenome assembly OGPS01 (sample SAMEA2580252, study PRJEB22360) | human gut metagenome | biome: human gut; feature: human-associated habitat; material: faeces | place: Denmark | collected 2008/2010 | reverse complement strand
GATATACGGGTAGCTCCAGCGCGACTCGGCCACGTCCGTGAACGGGAAGGCGGTGCCGCTCGGCGCGGTGGTATAGGTGCTGTAGATGTCCTCCATAATGCCGCGGTAGAGTGCGCGCGTCTTGACGAGGCTGCCGTTGAGCATGCCGCCGACGAACTGGATGTGGTCAAACGACTGCACGGGCATGACGTACCAGATGCCGGGCTGGAAGTTAATGTTGGAGTAGCCGTCGTAATTCGTCCAGCCCTGCTTGCCGTCCTTCGTCAGGCAGGTGCCGTCGCTGTGGATGGGGTAGAAGGCGGACACGGTGTTGACCATGCCGTCGTTCGGGCGCCAGCTCTTGTCGATGTAGAAGCCGCCGGCGGTATACTTGTCATAGTATTTGCCCATGTTGTATGCGCCGGGGTAGAACAGCGTCCACATTCTGGCCGACGGGATGTAGTTGCCGGAGACCGGGTCCTGCACGGTCTGGTTGCCGGCATAGGAGAAGTAGTAGACATTCGGCTCGATGCCGATGCTGTCATTGATCTCGAGCGAGCGGTCGATCGTCAGGTCAAGAAAGGCGTTGTCGTTGTGCGACAGGAAGTCGGTGCTGAACACGCGCTGAAGCGTCTCGAGCACGGTCTCGTTTGGATCTTTGTAGATGCCGAACTGCTCCAGCTGGAAGTCGAGCAGGTTCTTGAGCTCCGTGATGCCGAAGCCCTTGGCGAGCATCTCGGCCAGGTTCGTGGACACGTCCATGATCGTGCCGTTGGATTCAATAAAGCTCGTGCCGTTATGCGGCGCTGCGACCTCGGTCATGGAGTGCACCCAGCTGCTCTTGCCGCCGGTGAACAGCGGGCTCGGTGCGGTGCCGGCGGCCTTGGCCGCTGCGACTTCCTCCGCACTGCCGTTTGCCATCAGCTCGAGAAACAGCCGTGTCGTCGCGCCGCCGAAGCTGTGGCCGACGAGATTTACGGCGCGGCGCGTGCCCCAGCCGTCAAAGAGCGGCCGGTCGTAGGTGATGCCGTAGCGCGCGTGGTCGTGCGCTGCGCTGTGCGCCGCGCCGTAGTCGACCGTCGTGCCGGTCAGCTGCGCGTAGAGCTCACACGCGCGGTCCCATGCGCTCGAGATCGGACCGACGGTGGCGGAATACGTCTCGTAGCCGAGGGAGTTGAGATATGCCGTCAGGCTGCCGGTCGTCATACCCCAGTAGGGCAGCACGCTGTTGAGACCGGCGCGCTCGCCCCAGCCCATCAGGCCGTGCACGAACACGACCGGGTCGTTTTTGCTGCTCGGACAGGTCCGGTCTGCGGCCGCCGCCGGAAGCACACACAGGCTCACGGCCAGTGTGAGTGCCAGCAGCAGACTCAAAAATCGTTTGTTTCGTCTTGTCATTTGCTTACCTCCTGATATCGTGGGTGCGGGTGCCGAAGCTTTTCCGTGCGCGCGGAAAATCCGGGGCTGGCGTGCCGCTGCGTACCTGCGCACCGTTCAGTGTATATATCTGTATGCAATACAAATGAATTACAATACTGGAATAATGCACACAATTCCGGCGCGGCGAGAGATTTTTGCACACAAAGCAAATATTGTATAAAATGGCAAACCGATTTTGCATTTTTCCCCGTCATCATTCACGAAAATTCATAAATTCTGTATTTGATTTCGGAAAATTCTACGAATTTGGGCATTCTCTTGCAAACTGTATAAAAACCGCTTGCGCACATTGTGAAGATTTGGACAGTTTTGCGCACATTCGTTATAGCATCGCACGGAGGTGCTTGATATAATATAAACGAAATAGAACGGAAACGTATCCCAGCGAAAATCGAACAGTTGGAGGTAATGGAATGAGCAAAAAGTATCTGTATTATTTCAGCGAAGGAAGTCAGGCGTTCGGCGGTGACAAGACTGCGATGCGCAATACGCTCGGCGGCAAGGGCTCCGGCCTTGCGGAGATGACCGCGGCCGGCATGCCGGTGCCGCAGGGCTTCACCATCACGACCGAGGCCTGCACGCAGTACTACGCGGACGGCCGCCAGATCAATGCGGAGATCCAGGCGGACATCTTTGCGCACGTCAAGGGCCTTGAGGAGATCACCGGCAAGAAGCTCGGCGACGTGGAAAATCCCCTGCTGGTGTCCGTGCGCTCCGGCGCGCGCCAGTCCATGCCCGGCATGATGGACACCATCCTCAACCTCGGCCTGAACGACGCGTCCGTCGAGGGCCTGGCCAAGAAGACCGGCAACCCGCGCTTTGCCTACGACAGCTACCGCCGCTTTGTGCAGATGTTTGCAGACGTCGTCATGGGCGTGTCCAAGAGCCTGTTCGAGGAAGAGATCGACAAGATGAAGGCCGACAAGGGCGTCACGAACGACGTTGACCTGGATGCCGACGATCTCAAGCAGCTCGTCGTCATCTTCAAGAAGATCTACGAGGACAACGAGCACAAGCCCTTCCCGCAGGATCCGAACGAGCAGCTCATCGAGGCCGTCAAGGCCGTGTTCCGCAGCTGGGATAACCCGCGCGCGAACGTCTACCGCAAGATGAACGAGATCCCCTACGAGTGGGGCACTGCCGTCAACGTCCAGCAGATGGCCTTCGGCAACTCCGGCGACCGCTCCGGCACGGGCGTTGCCTTCACGCGTGATCCCGCTACGGGCGAGAAGAAGCTCATGGGTGAGTACCTCATCAACGCGCAGGGCGAGGACGTCGTCGCAGGCGTCCGTACCCCGAGCCCGATCAGCCACCTGCAGGAGCAGATGCCCGAGGTGTATGATGAGTTCGTGGCGATCGCCAACCGCCTTGAGCACTACTTTAAGGATATGCAGGATATGGAGTTCACCATCGAGGATGGCAAGCTCTACATGCTCCAGACCCGCAACGGCAAGCGCACCGCGCAGGCCGCGCTGCAGATCGCGTGCGACCTCGTCGACGAGGGCATGATCTCCGAGCGCGAGGCCGTGTTGCGCGTCGAGCCCAAGCAGCTCGACACCCTGCTGCACCCGAACTTCGACGCTGCGGCTGTGAAGAAGGCGCCCGTCATTGCGAAGGGTCTGCCGGCTTCTCCCGGCGCTGCCACCGGCGGCATCTACTTCACCGCTGACGAAGCGGCTGAACACGGCAAGAACAAGGAAAAGGTTATCCTCGTTCGCCGCGAAACCACGCCTGAGGACATCGAAGGCATGGACTTCTCTCAGGGCATCCTGACCGTCTTCGGCGGCATGACCTCTCACGCGGCGGTTGTCGCTCGCGGCATGGGCCGTGCGGCTGTCGTCGGCTGCGGCGCGCTGAAGATTGACGAAGAAGCAAAGACCCTGACCGTTGGCGACAAGGTGTACCACGAGGGTGACTTCATCTCCCTCGACGGCTCTACCGGCAACGTCTACGATGGCCAGATTGCGACGGTTGAAGCGTCCATCTCCGGCGAGTTTGCTCGCTTCATGGGCTGGGCTGACGCTGCCCGCCGTCTGCGCGTCCGCACCAATGCGGATACCCCGCGCGACACCAAGCAGGCTGTCAAGTTCGGTGCGGAAGGTATCGGCCTGTGCCGTACCGAGCACATGTTCTTCGAGGCGGATCGTATCGCGGCTGTCCGTGAAATGATTCTGGCCGACACGAAGGAACAGCGCGAAAAGGCGCTGGCGAAGATTCTGCCGATGCAGCAGGGTGACTTCGAAGCGATGTACAAGGCGCTGGAAGGCAAGCCCATGACGGTTCGTTATCTCGATCCGCCGCTGCATGAGTTCGTGCCGCATGTTGACATGAAGGAAGAAATCGACGAGCTGGCCAAGAACCTTGGCATCACCTCCGAGGAAGTCATCCACAAGATCAATGCGCTGCATGAGTCCAACCCGATGATGGGTCACCGTGGCTGCCGTCTGGCCGTCACCTATCCGGAAATCGCGGAAATGCAGACCCGTGCGGTTCTTCAGGCGGCTATCAATGTGACCCGCGAATGTGGCTACAACATTGTGCCCGAAATCATGATTCCGCTGGTCGGTTCCAAGAAGGAACTGGCGTTTGTCAAGTCCATCGTCGACGAGACCGCCAAGAAGGTCTTTGAGGAACAGGGCATGACGCTGGAATACCACGTTGGCACCATGATCGAAATTCCGCGCGCGGCTGTCACCGCTGACGAGATTGCTGAAGAAGCGGAATTCTTCTCCTTCGGCACGAACGACTTGACCCAGATGACGTTCGGCTTCTCCCGTGACGACGCTGGCAAGTTCCTCGGCGCCTACTACGACAACAAGATTTTCGAGAGCGATCCCTTCGCTCGTCTGGACACGGACGGCGTTGGCAAGCTGGTGCAGATGGCTGCGAAGCTGGGCCGTCAGACTCGTCCGAACCTGAAGCTGGGCATCTGCGGCGAACACGGCGGCGATCCGAGCTCCGTGATGTTCTGCCACAAGGTTGGCCTGAACTACGTTTCCTGCTCGCCTTTCCGTGTGCCGATTGCGCGTCTGGCTGCTGCACATGCCGCAATCCTCGAAAAGATGGGCAAGTAAGACGTTTGGCGCTGCAAAGCGCATAACGGCTGACAATACGCATCTCTGGTGGTTTCCGTCCCTGTCAAAAGGGATGGAAGCCACCTTTTTTGCGTACAACAAAAGGCGCGCTGGAGAAATTTGCTCTCATCCAGTGCGCCCAAAACCGCTTATTCTTCCGTCATGCAGTCCACAAAACTCGTCACGGTTGACCAGTACAGGTTGAATGCTGCGCCGTATGTGTCATCATCGAAGCTATCCGCCGATGTGCCGCCGACAACCGTGATGGTGTATCCGTACAGCACGCAGACGAAAATGCAGTACATGTTGCCGTCCTGCCCTTTGCCGCCCGCACAGAACGGGGTCAGTGCAGCGTAATCATCGTCCTCGTCATACGCTACCAAACCCGGGTTGCCGCCTGTGTACATGGACTGATAGTAGTCAATCATCGCTTGCAGGTTTTCCTCCGGCAGCGTGATGGTCACATAATCCTCCAGCGATTCATCATAGGTAATCATCACGGCGTAGCTGACATCGTTCCGCCCGTTGTAGCCAAGCCGCAGGTCAATGCTCGTCTCGCCGACCTCACAGCTCGTGATGTTCAGCGCTTCGGGCAGGTCAATCGTCATCCCTATGTTTTCGATGGTGTACGGGTTCGTCGCTTCGTATGCCTCCGCAACAGAGAGGGAAAAGAGCAGGCAAAGCGCGCAGAACAAGGAAATCAGTCGTTTCATGAAATGAACCTCCTTTTATAATTCAAAGTTGATGAAATCAGACAGTTGAATTTCACCGTAAATGTCGGTCAGGCAGAAGCAGTAGAGGTAGGTCGCGTCGCTGCCCTCGAGCGAGTAGAAACCGAAGTCGATGGAACCGTCTTTGCCTGCCACAATCGGGTCGCCATCCATTGTCATTTCCTGCAATTCGCCGTCCTCATCCTCATATAGCACGTTGTAAATCGGTGTCACCACGTCACCCTCGGTCAGGGGAGTGCTGCCGCGAACGGGGAGTCCGGCATCGTCGTACCCCTGCGTGAAGCCGACAATCGTCCAGCCACTGCTGTAGCTCCGCCGTATCACCAGCAGATACCCCTCGACATCGTTGCAGCGGACGGGAATCACACTTCGGCGCATTCCGCCATTGACAAGCTGGTCGTACATCATCACAATTTGGTCATCCAGCATCGGCCAAGTACCGTCGAATTGGCTGATGATTTCGCCGCTTTCCCAGTCAATGGCGGCGTTCTGCATTGCGCCCATTTCGATGTAGAACGTATCCTCGTCGTCGCTGCCATCCAAGTACAGCAAGCCCTCGACCATGCTCAAGTTGTTCAGCTCGTCCTGACTGAGCATCATGCTGCACATATAGGCGGAATCATCGTCCATGTCCAGCCAATCGTCCATGGCAGAATCGTCCGGTATGAGGCTGCCGGTGAAGAACGCGTCGTTCATGGATGTGAACGTTGGCACAACGTCAGGTAAATCCACCGCATCTGCTTCCACCGCAAGAGGCGTTTCGCTTGTGGTGAACGTACTGGCGGGGGAGAAAAACGCGTCTGTCAGGTTGCCGGTGAACACGCTGCTGGTCGTGACCTGCTGCGGAACCTGCGCGCTGAAGACGTAATTGCCGCCGCTGCGAAGCTCCGCATAGCCGCGCGTGAACTCCGTCATGCGCGGAATTGTCTCCTGACAGCCGTCGCCCTCGTAGCTTCCGGACGGGAAATAGACGCTCATGCCCGTCAGGTAGTCGAATTTCCGCGTGCCGACGTTGTAGCGCACGACGCGCTTGTAGGCGGTTTGCAGGACGTCTGCGGTCTGCGGCGCAATGGTACGCGTGCCGTCAATCAGCGCCATCATATCTACCATGTCGGATGTTGCGCTGTCAAAATCGCCAAAGGCATACATGCGCTGGCGGGCACGGCTGAAGGTAGACAATTGCCCAGCGTCCAGCGCCTGCGAGAGATACGATGCGTATGTCTCCATTGTGCTGACCAGATAATCCATTGCCGGCAAGTAGAGGACGCTCATGCTGAGATAATCATCAGGGTTTTCGTCCAGGCAGGCTTCCATGTACGCATCCGCAATCGCAACGCCGATGCCCTGCGCGTCAAGGGCCGGATTTTCGCCCAGCGCATTCAGCCACGCATAATTCCAGCCGAGCGACGGCTCCAGTTCTTCGCTGGCGACCATGAAATCAGCGTAATACTGCATGTGCGCAGCCGCTTCGTAGGTTGCCATCAAGCAGGCGTCGAAGCCGATGAGATCCAGATGAAAATCGGGATTGGCTTCTGTAAAGTTGTACAGCGCGTCGTTGATTTCGTGAATTGTCAACCCATCGTAATCCGCTGTTTCGTCGAAGCAGACGCCGCTCGTCGATCCGCCGCCGTGATTCCAGAAGATCAGCATGTAGCGATCGGCGGGGTAGGTGGAAGTCGCCCAAGTCAGGTAATCCTCCAGCGTGTTCTGCGCGCCCATGCTTTGCCATGCGCAGACTTCAACGTCGGAAAAATCGTAGTCCGCAATCGTAAAGCGGTTGATGTGGTTCGCACGCAGGCGGCTGTCGTCCCACTGGCTCGCGCCGCCTGCCTGCACGACGACTGTCACGTTGTCCGGAATGTCCGCCGCGCACATCTCGTACAGGTCGTTCACGCAGTCACTCTGCAAATCCGTGCCGCACATGTACATCAGGACAGTCATCGTGGGGGTGTCCGCGCACGCCGCCGGAAGTCCAAGCAGCAGCAAACTGCCAAGCAGCAGCGCAAGAAGTTGGTGTTTCATCGGATGGTTCGCCTCTTTTCTTGTTTTCTGGCAAAATCCCATTATTTCTATTCTACTGCTGCAAATTCCCGTTGTCAACCGCGATTCGCGCAACATAAAACGCTCCTGACGCGTGTTCAGGAGCGTTTTGCTAAGGCAGCACCGCACAGCTCAGCGGTGCTGCTGGCGTGTCTTTTCCGCTATCTGCGCATGCAATTTCCTCGATTTGCATCCAGTAAACCTTCAAAATTTGCATTTACATCTGACGAAAAATCCATTCGCCAGCTGACTACCTCATTTGTGCGGTGTTACCTTAAATATGGCGATTTATTCTGCCGCCGACGCGGCGTGAATCTCCTCCAGGAAGCGGGTAATCGGCAAGTGCTGCGGGCACGCACGTTCGCACTTGCGGCAGTGGATGCACTGCGACGCATCCGCATGATCCGCCTGAATCTGGGCGTATCCAGCCTTGAAGGAGCTGTCCGTGCGGAGCATGGCGGCGTCGTAGCCTTGGAAAATGCGCGGAATCTGCACGCCCATCGGGCAGGGCTGGCAGTATTTGCAGCCCGTGCAGCGCGTTTTCGTCCGCGCAAGGTACGTTGCTTTGACCTTCTGGTAGAGCGCAAGTTCCTCGTCGGTCAGCGTCGGGCGCTTCGCCATGTCGAAAATGCGCAGATTATCCGTCACCTGCTCCCATGTGCTCATGCCGCTGAGAATCGTGATGACTTCAGGCATGGCGTACAGGTAGCGGAAGCCCCATTCGACCGGACTGCGCCGCACGGCATACGCGTCGTAAACTGCTTTCACATCCACCGGGGGATTCGCAAGCAGACCACCGCGCAGGGGTTCCATGACGACGACACCCACGCCGCGCCGCCCCGCTTCGCGGATGCCCTCAAGCGTCGCCTGGTTCTCGTCGTCGAGGATGTTCATCTGCACCTGACACATGCCCCACTGATTCCAGTCGTGCAGGATGCGCAGGAACGCCTTTGCGTCGTCATGGAAGGAGAAGCCGGGATAGCGCACCTTGCCCTGCGCAATGGCTTCGGCATAGAAACGCTTGTAGTCCAGCTTCTGCATCAAGTCCATACGTTCATTGTTCATTGCATGGAGAATGTAAAAGTCCACATACGGCGTGTCAAGCTTTTTCAGCTGCTCGTCGAGGAACTTCATCATGTCCTCATGCGTCTTGACGAGCCAGACGGGCAGCTTTGTCGTCAGGATGACCTTCTCGCGGTAGCCGTCCTTGAGCGCCTTACCGATGACAATCTCGCTTTCGCCGCCGTGATACGGGTATGCCGTGTCGATGTAGCGGACGCCGTTGTCGATGGCGTGGCGAATCATGCGAATCGCTTCGGATTCGTCAATTTTGCCGTCCGGTGTTGTTGGAAAGCGCATACAGCCGAAGCCGAGCATGGAGCTTTCCCGGTTGATGGTCGGAAACATGGTGTTCAGCACGTGTTTTCGCTCCCTTACTTAGAGATATGGTATTATATCCGAAAGCCTGCCGAAAATCAGGTCAGGCTTTACATCCGATGTGTCTACATCGCTGCGTTTTGCTTCGCCAGAGAGGACGAGAATGCCCGTCATGCCGTGATTCACGCCGGTCGCAACATCTGTGTAGAGCCGGTCACCCACCATCGCCATCTCGTGCAGCGCAAAGCCGGTGCGCGCAAGGGCTTCATCCACGATACCGCGGTTCGGCTTGCCAATCACCACATCTGCCCAGCGCCCAGTGCTGGCGTGAATCAACGCCATAAACGCGCCAAGGTCGGGGATGAACCCATGCTCGGTCGGGCAGTTGAAATCAGGATGCGTCGCGATATACGGCTTGCCCGCGCGGATGAGGTCGCAGACGCGGCAGAGTTTGCCGTAATCCAGCGTCGTGTCAAACGCCGCCAGCACATAATCCGCGTCGTCCGAATCGCAGAAGCGCAGCCCCATCGCCGTCAATTCCGCCCGAAGCACGGGATTTCCCAGCAGATAGCCGGTTTTGCCCGGAAAGTGTGTCAGGCAGTACCGCGCCGCCGCCTGCCCGGATGTAATCACGTCGCGATACGCCGCCGGAACGCCCATCCGCGCCAACTTTTCGGCATACGTCGAGGCAGAGCGGCTGGAGTTGTTCGTCAGGAAGCGCGCGGTGCGCCCCGTTTTCTCCAGCATATCCAGAAATTCCAGTCCGCCGGGGATGATGCGGTCGCCCAGATAGAACGTGCCGTCCATGTCCAGCAGAAAGCAGCGGATGGCTGACAGCTTCGCGCGAATCGTCTCGTCGGTCATGCGCTCACCCTCCGCGAATCAGATTTCCTGCAATTTCAGCACGCCCTCAAGGTTCATCATCTTGACGGCGGCGTTGTAGGCTTCCTTGACCATGCTGATGAGGTATCTTTCATCCTGACAGGGAATGTACTTCGTCGCAATGCAGACCGCCAGCCCATGAATGAACAGCCATGTGCGCTCAAAGAAGCGCAGGGCGGTTTCGTCGTCCAGCGGCGTTTCCTTCTTGATGATGTTGAACACAAGGTCAAAATTCGTCTGGTCGCTGTATTGCCCCTCGCTGACGCGGTCGCGCATGAACAGCAGCTTGAACAGCTCCGGCTCGTCGCGGCCGTAGAGCAGATACGTCGTGCATAGCTGAATATAAGGCGAGTCGGACTGCGCCATATCCGCCTCCGCGTGTGCCTGAAACTGGCGCGCGACGTAGAGAATCAGCTCCCGGTGCAAATCCTCCATGTTGGTGAACAGGCGGAAAATCGGCTGTGTTGAGCCGCCGAGTTCCTTGGCAATCGCGCGGGCGTTGAGGGCGTCCATGCCTTCGCGGCGCATAAGCTGGCAGGCAGCATGGAGAACAGCATCACGGGTGAATCGAACCGTAAGCGGCATAATCGTCAATCTCCTTGTTTATTTGGTATATTTGGCATAGGAACTGTAAAATCTCCGGCTGGAATCAATCTGCGTCAGCTGACGGTTCTTCGTCACATTCAGCACCAGCGCAATGCCGCCGATGTTCGTGACCATGTTTGAACCGCCATAGGAGAGGAACGGCAGGGGAATGCCGGTAATCGGCAGCCGCCCCAGCGTCATGCCGATGTTCTCGAAAACGTGGAAGAGCAGCATGCCAATCACGCCGATGATGATGAGCATACCCTGCCGGTCGTAGGTGTAGCGCGCGAGGTAGAGCATACGCAGGATAATCGCCAGGTACCACAGCATGATGATGCTGCAGCCGGCAAAGCCGAACGCTTCCCCGATGGTGGCGAAAATGAAGTCCGTCCAGTCGGCGGGGACGTAGTTCAGCTGACTCATTGAACCATCGACGAATGTGCCGATGCCCGTCAAGCCGCCCGCGCCGATGGTCATCTGCGACTGGCGCATCTGGTACGCGTCACCCTGCGGGGACAAATCAGGATTCAGGAATGCGACAATACGCGCCAGACGGTAGTCATCGCTGCCCGTGGCGACCATGAAGCCGTACAGCGCCAGAACGAGCAGAATCGCGACGACAGCCATCGTAATCAGCAGCCGCCAGCGGACGTTGGCGAACAGCAGCATACATGCGAACGCGAATACCACGACGATAGCGGAACCTGTTTCGCCGGAGAAGAGAATGATCGCGCACGGCACGAGGAGCATTGCCATGATTTCGATGAAGTCGCGGAAGGTGCTCATTGGATGCTCCGATTGGCTCAGGCGCTGCGCCAGCATCAGAATCATTGCCAGTTTGATGAACTCCGACGGCTGAATCGTCATGTCCCAGATGATGTCCAGCCATGCCTTCACGCCTTCAGCGCGGTTGAAAACCCACACAACAAGTACCAGCACGGTTGTGCCGATGTACATGGCGCGCGTGAAGCGGCGAATCAGGTGGTAGGGGCAGAGGATAATCAGCGTCATGACCAGCGGCGCAAGCACCAGCACGAAGAAGCACTGGCGGAGTGTCGAGGAGGATTCCAAGATGTGTTCCAAGAGGTTCGTGGCAGTGGAGTTGATGGAGTACGTCGCCACACAGACGGCGTAGATGCCAAAGAAGCACATCGCAAACACCATCAGAATTAGCGGCACATCCACATGCGCGCGCGAACGGCGGCTGGCATTAGCGAACATGCTTCTCATCTCCTTTTTTGCGGCGCTGGAACAGGCGCTGGAAGAGTGTACGCTTCTGCCCGTATTCCGGTAGCGGCACGTCCTCGTCCGTCGTCATGCGCAGGGCGATGCGGGCAATGGCATTGCGCCCCTCGCTTTCGCCCTCCATCACGCTCTGATGATGCAGCAGCGCACGGTAAATTTCCGCATCCTCCGGAATTTCGCCAAGCAGCGGCATGTCCAGCGTCAGCGCGACAGTCTGTGCGGCGTACATTTCACCCCGGCGGATGTAGTCGGGATTCAGGCGGTTGACAATCACGCGCTGCGCCGTCAGCCCCTTTTTGCGCAGGACGCTCGCTGTTCGCTCCGCGTTGCGGATGCATACATCGTCCGGCGTGCAGACCAGCACGCACTCGTTGATTTCATTGCTCAGCAGACCGCGCAGGCTGCGCTCAATGCCCGCCGGCGCATCAATGAGAACGTGGTCGAAATTGCTTTTGAGCGTCCGCAGAATTTTGCGGAACGCCTTGGCTTCCAGCTCCTTCGCGCGGGCGAACTGGCTGGCGGGCAGGAGAGACAAATTCGGCAGCGCGTCCGGCTTCGGCACGACAAGCGCATCATCCACCGGGCAAATGCCGTTCGCGACATCCAGAATATCATATACAATGCAATCCTGCACGCCCAGCAGCACATCCTGATCGCGCAGACCGATATCCGCATCCACAATGCAGACACGCTGACCATTGCGCGCAATTTCCATGCCGAGGCAGGCGGAGAGGGTGCTTTTGCCCACTCCGCCCTTGCCGGAAGCAATAATCCAAGCTGTACCCATGTATTTGTGCAAGCCCTCCTTATGGCGCAAGGCTGTTGCCAATCGGCAGGTCATAGTCCACATCACTCTTGTCCCATTCCGGGAAAATCCAGTTCAGGAAGTCCTTCGCGGCGTAGGAACACATGGCGCCGGAATACCCGTGCGGCACATAGACGACGATAGCGACTTTCGGGTTGTCCAGCGGAGCAAAGCAGACGAACCAGCCGTTGTTTTCAAGGTCAATCTGGTTGACCTGTGCCGTTCCTGTTTTTGCACCCATCTTTTTCTGCCATTTGAAGTCGCTCCAGTAGCGTTTAGCAGTACCGGTATCGTCCGTAACGCCCTTCATCCCTTTGTGGATGAGGTTGAAGTATCCGTTTGTGTCGTTCAGGTCGTTGATCAGCACCGGGTCGCGGCGGGAAAGCACTTCGCCTTCCGGAGAGATGATGGAATCGACGATGGAGACGTTGTAGACCTTGCCGCCGTTGGCAACTGCCGTGACGTAGCGCGCGACGGCAATCGGCGTAACCGTTGTGACCGACTGTCCGATGGCGGTCAGAATCGTCTGCGAACCGCCCCACTTAATATCGTTGATGTAGTTGTAGGTGTCCGTAATGACGGAGTTGGAATACACCATCGAGCGGGGCATATTCAGCTCTTCCATCAGGATGGTGCGCATGTTCTCCACCCACGAGGATTCGGGGTATGCCACCGCCATGTCCATCAGGCGCTTGGCGCAGGAGGACAGGCGCTCATCGTCGTATTCCATGCCGCGCGATTCGCCGCACTTCTTCAGGTGCGACTTGATGGAGTTGAAAACGATAATCGGGCGCGAGGTATCCTGCGACGATTCGCCCACCGGCTTCGTCGGGTCGTACAGCGTGTTCTGACTGCCGACGACGCTGCGGACTTCGCCGGGCAGGTCAATACCGGTTTTGCTCGTCAGCCCGAACGCGGCAGCATACTGATATAGGCGTGTTTCGCCCAGACGGCTGCCGCACTCATAGAAGAAGTAGTTGCAGGAGTGCTCCAGCCCTTCCACAATCGTCTGGTAGTAGTGCTGGCTGCGGTAGCCCTCGGAAATCCAGCATTTCGGAGCGGTGGACAAGTCGGAGTTGTAGGCGGTGTAGTAGCCCATGTCCGAAATCATCTCGTCCGGCTTCAATACGCCGGAGTCCAGCGCGCCGAAGCCCGTTACCATCTTGAAAATCGAGCCGGGGGTTGCGCGCGAGCCGATGGCGTAGTTCAGCATCAGGTTGCGGTCATCGGACAGAATTGCGCGCGCCTCGTCGCCGCCGGCAACCAGCGCGTTCAGGTCGTAGGTGGGGTAGTTCGCCATGGCCAGCACACGCGCCTGCATGTCCAGCACAAGCATCACGCCGTGTTCTGCCAGTTCCAGCGGGTAATGCTCCCAGTCGTAGGTGGCAATCAGCGTGCGATTATCTTCCAGCCACTTGCTGGAGACCATCAAATCCTCCTGTTTGTCGCGGATGCGGGCGACGTTGGAGGCAATCGCGCGCTCCGCCACGGTCTGGTAGTTCACATCCAGCGTCAGCTTAACATTGTTGCCGTCCGACGGCTCCGTGTAGGAGATTTCGCGCACGATTTTCGACCAGTTGTTGCGTTCGACGACGCGGCTGCCCTTGCGCAGGGAGCTGTTCTGCGTCAGCCAATCCTCCATCGACGATTCAATGCCGTCGCGGCCGATGGTGTCGTTGTAGCTGTATCCCTTCGCCTGCAGCGTCAGCCACATCGTGCGCGAAGGAATCTTGCCGATATAGCCGATGACCTGCGCCGCCAGCGTCTGCTTGGGGTAGACACGCTGTGTGCTTTCGGAGATGTCCATGCCCGGAAGCATCATCGACTTCGTTTCAATCTCCGTCACCGTCTCGAAGGGAACGTTCTTCGCAATCGTAATCGGCAGGGAGTTGTACAGGTTCATCTGCATTTCGGAAAAGACAGCCATGACTTTGAGCATCGTGTCCTCATCAACGATGATGCAGGGTACATAGCCGCTGTCGTCGCCGCGCTTTTCGATGTACGCTGCGCGGACTTCCTCTTCCTCTTCGGCGGAGTTGACCATGCGGTAGCGGTGCTTGAGCGTTACCAGGCAGTCCTCCGGCGTGGGGTAGTTCTTTGTGGTCACATAGTTGTTGGAGCGCCATTGGCTTTCGCGTGTCTGCAGCGTCGCATCGGACACGCCCGAACCGAAATTGAACTCCCATTCGCCCGTCTCTTCGCTGCGCTGAATGACATAGCTGAATGCCAGCTTGCCGCCATTGCGCTCGATAATTTTCAACGTGTCAATAATTGACTGCGTATACGTCTTGTAAACGCTGGAGGAGCTTTCGCTGGCGTCTTTATAGAAGGTAACATTGTAGACCATTTCGTCCGTGGCGAGAATCACGGAGTTCGCGTCGGTGATATTCCCGCGCTTGCCGGTCAGAGGAATCGTCTTTAAGCGGGTGGATTCCGTTTTTGTGGAATATCCCTCGCTGCTCTTCAGCTGCAAATTCACCAGACCGACAAACAGATAGGCAAACATCAGGATAAGGATAATCACAAAGACCAGAAAGCGACCCTTCACCTGTTCCGGCGCGTTGCCGTGATCTTGCTGATATTGGTTCACAATTCAGCCTCCTTTCACAGGGAAAAATAACATAATTCACCCGGCTGACCCGAAATCAGCCTTTCGCCATTGCTTTGGATACCGGCGCACCGAAGCCGAGCAGCCGACGCAGCGGCCACATCAGCACAACCGCGGTCAGCGTCGTCATCAGCGCATCGGTGAGCGCACGGGTGAAGAAAGCGCTTGTCAGTTCCGCACTGCTCATTGCGATATAGATGATGCTTACGGCCTCATACAGCAGCGCCGCGCACAGGGCGCACAGGGGCGTGCGCAGATAAACACTGCGGTTGCGCCCCCGGCGGTGGTTCGACATGTCGTACTGCAATCTGGCGGCACTCTTGTCGGTGAAGAACAGCGACATCAGCATCGCGCAGATTGGGTAGAACACGAGGTTGAGCAGCTTCACACCCGGCACCATCGTTTCCAGCAGAATGCCGTACACCGCGCCGACCCAGAACGCCTTATAGCGCGGATAGCCGACAATCACTACCGATAAAATCACCAGCGGCAGATTGATGCTGACCGTCGTGTCCAGCTGCGTCATCACCGTGACATGGAAAAGGTAGCCGATGAAAACAACCAGAAGCAGGCGGATTTGCCGCCAAAACACGTTGCGCACGGCTTATTCCTCCCAGTCAAGGTCGCCCGGATTGAGCGTCCGGACAGGCGTCGGGCTTGGCGTGGGTGTCGGAGACGGGGTTGCCGTCGGGTTGAGCAGCGTCGAGTTGTACTCATAGACCGTTCCGCGCGGCGTGGGCACAGGCGACGGCGTAGGCGAGGGCGACGGTGTCGGGCTGGCGGTCGGGCTTGGTGTCACGGACGGCACTTCCGTCGGGGTCGCCGTTGCGCCGAACATGAGCGTCGAGCCGATTTTCAGTGTCGGATAGGGGCGAGCTGTCACCAGCGGAACGTACTCGTTGTATACTGCTGTGGAGTCGCGTCCTTCGATGGCTTCCGCTTCCGGCTTGTAACGCAGGATGATGACGTACTCCAAGTGCTGGAAGTCCGCCTGCGGTTCAATGACGACGTACTGTTTGTTGCCTTCCATGCCGCGGGTGGATTCGCGCACCGTGCCAATCGGGATGCCTTTGGGGAAGGAGAAGCCCACGCCGGAAGTGACCACTTGATCACCCGGACGCGGCAGGGAGTCATCCGGCAGATAGTACATGCGGCAGAGCGCCGTGCCGTCCACGCCGAGCGTACCGCTGACGATGCCCTGATCGCGGCTGGACTGAATCATGCCGGCAATCGAAGCGTCGGAGTCGATAATCGTGCGGACGGTGCAGGACGTGTCGTACACGGTTTCGGTGAAACCGACGAGTGCGCCGGAAATTGTGACCGCCATGTACGGCTCCACCCCGTCGCGGCTGCCCTTGTTGACCGTGAACACGGAGAAATAGGTGCCCTGTTCGCGGGCAATCACCTGCGCCGTCAGCGGATTCATGTTCGCGTTAGTGACAATTTCCTCCTGCATGTTCGTGAACTGCGACAGCTGCTTTTCCAGTTCGGCGTTGCGGGCGACGACGGAGGCCAGCTCCATGTTTTCCGCTACGACGCGGTTATACTCCGCCTCCCAGTTCGAGCGCAGGCGCACCATGTAGAAGTAATCCGAAATGCTTTGTACGATGCTGGAGAACCACGTCTGCACCGGGGTGACGGCAGAGGAAATGGCGTTTTCCGGCAGCGTCAGCAGGGAAGAATCTTGGTACATCGTGCGGGACAACGCCATGATGCCAATAATACCCAGCAGTATCACGCTGACCGTCCACACCAGAATCGTGCGCAGGACAGGATGCCCTTTTTTCTTCTTACCGCGCTTTTTCTCGTCTGCCGCGCGGTTCTTCTGCCTGTAGCCGCGGTCGATTTGCGCGTCGCTGCCCGCTTCGGGTGCTTCTTCCGGCGGAGTCTCCTTTTCCGGCGCGTACTCAGCTTCCAGATTATCCTCCATGTAAAACTCCATGGTCGGACGTGCCGGACGGCGGCCGCGGTCAATGCCCTCGTCATCCTGCTCGCTGTGGGCGCTGTTCAGCCCAATCATGCGGATGCCCGTGGAATTGTAGCCCTCCGTCGGCGGCACGTTGTCCTCCTCCGGCGGCAGGTCGGGCACTTCGTCTTCCTCCGGCTCGTCACCCGTGGGAAGCCCCGCTGTCACGCTGTCCAAATCGTCATCAAAATAGAAACCGTCGCGGCGGGCAGGGGTTTCACCGCGATTCTTGCCGTTCTTCTGATTCGCCATGACGAATCGATCACCTCAGTTCCTTCAAAGAATAGGGGAATCCGCTCATCAGTTCAATTGCGGCATGCGTCCCTGCTGGGCGAGCAGCGCAAGATTCTCGACGATGTAGCCCAGCCCCAGTACCGTGCAGTCACCGGGGTCTTTCGCCAGAATGACCTGTATGTTCAATTCATTGGCGATGTACTGATCCAACGCATACAGCTGCGCGGCGCGGCCGGTGAGATAAATGCCGTTCTTCATGATATCGGATGCCAGCTCCGGCGGGGTGCGCTCCAAGACCCACTTGATAGCGGTCAGAATCGCCCGGCATGGCTCGCGAACCGCGCCGTACGCCTGCTGCGCGGTATAGTCGATTTCCAGCGCGCTGGGGGAGAGCAGGTCGCGCCCGCGTATGCGCACACTCGACCCGTTCTCCTGCGGCAGGGCGGAAGCAAGGTCAAGCTTTACATCTTCAGCTGTCTTTGCGCCAATCAGCATCTTAAACTCATGTTTAATATGGTTGACAATGGCTTCATCCATTTTCACGCCGCCGACGGGGATGGACTGGCTGACGACCAGACCGCCCAGCCATACGACCGCAACCTCCGTCGGCTGCTTCTGTCGTTCCACCGCCGACATCCACCACCATGCAGCCTTCCGGCTCAAAGACGGACAAGCCTGCGCCAATCGCCGCCGCCAAAGGTTTTTCAATCAAGTAGACCTTCTTCAGTCCGCACGCGCGAACCGCCGCTGTCAGCGCTTTACGGTTCACTTCGTCAATTTCCGACGGAATGGACATGACCAGCCGCGGCTTGACGAGGTTGCTTTCGCCAACTGCCTTGCTGATGAAAGCGCGCAGAAGCAGCACCGTTGCGTCGTAATTGGCAATCATGCCGTTGCGGATGGGGTGAATGGCGATTTCCGCGTCACTGGTGCGCCCATACATGCGCTGTGCATCCTCGCCGACGGCAATCGGCTTCTTGTCGCCGCGCCGCGAAATCACCAGCGTCGGTTCGCTGATGACGATGCCCTCGTTCTTCACATAAACAACTGTATTGCAGGTTCCAAGGTCAAGCCCAATGTCTGGCGCTTTGAAGTGCATATCTGTACCATCCCTCAATCAAATTCATCATCCGGCGTCAGGCGCGCCAGCAGTGCAGTCCGCATTCGTCAAGCAGTTCGCGCACGGTGTGCATCGGCAGGCCAATCACGTTGCTGTACGAGCCTTCGAGCTTGTCAATCCACAGCCCGGCAATGCCCTGCACCGCGTATGCGCCCGCC
>OGPS01001370.1_pt1 | contig 18261 bp, 16 predicted proteins | sample 1552931 | NCBI WGS metagenome assembly OGPS01 (sample SAMEA2580252, study PRJEB22360) | human gut metagenome | biome: human gut; feature: human-associated habitat; material: faeces | place: Denmark | collected 2008/2010 | reverse complement strand
TGCCCTGACTTTTGTGCACCGTGATGGCGTAGGCGATCTCCAGCTCGTTCAGGTTCTCGGCCGGGTAAAGCAGCCGCCGGTCATCCATCCGCACCACCATGGACCGTTCCCGCGTGTTGATGGACTCCACGATGCCGATGTCGCCGTTGTAAGCGCCCACGCCCTGTTCCCCGCCGATGCGCTGCCAGACGATCTCATAATTGTTGCGCACCTGCATCACTTTATCCCCCACCCGGAAAACGCGGGCCGCGCTTTGCAATTGGGGTCTGCCCTTCTGTTCCGGGTTGAGCAGGTTCTGCAATTCCACATTCAGCGCCTGTGTGCCGGTGGGGCCGAGTTTGGTCGGGCAGAGCACTTGGATGTCCTTGATGGGGTCGAAGCCGTAGCTGCGGGGCAGCCGGGTGGTGACAAGGTCGCAGACCAGTTTCTGCGCCGCCTCGCCGTCCGACTCCAAGAAGAAGAAGTCGTCGGTCTTGCCGCCCTTCTGAAGCGGCTCGCTGGAAATGATGTGGTGAGCGTTCTCCACGATGAGGCTCCGCTTGGCCTGACGGAAGATCTCGTTCAGGCAGACGGTGGGCACCAGCTTGGAGCGGATGACCTCCCCCAGAATGTTTCCGGGGCCGACGCTGGGCAGCTGGTCGGCGTCGCCCACCATGATGATGCGGCAGCTATACCGCAGCGCCGTGATGAGGGCCTGAAACAGCTTGACGTCCACCATGCTCATCTCGTCGAGGATGACCACATCGCACTTGAGCAGGTTCTTGTCGTTGTGGATGAAGCTGACCACGCCGCCGGTGTAGTCCACTTCCAGCAGCCGGTGGATGGTGGAAGCCTTCCGGCCCGTCAGCTCGCTCAGCCGCTTGGCCGCGCGGCCCGTGGGGGCACAGAGGGCCACCCGCTCCGCCTGATGCTCCAGCAGCTGCAAGATGGCGTTGACGGTGGTGGTCTTGCCGGTGCCGGGGCCACCGGTCAGTACAAGGCAGTTCTCGGTCATGGCCTTGCGGATGGCTTCCTTTTGGAGCGGCGCATAGGCGAAGCCCTGCGTCAGCTCCAAGACCTGAATGTTCCGGTCAAGGTCGCAGACGGGGTTCTTGCCCCGCCGGGTCAGCAGAGCCAGCCGGTCGGCAATATCCTGTTCCGCTGCCAGCAGGTCTGGCAGATAAACATACGGTGTGCCGTCAAACATCCGAACGCAGAGTTCCTCGGTCTCAAGGCAGCGGTCCAGCGCAGCCGCCAGCTTTTCCGGCGGCTGGTGGATGAAATTGGACGCCGTGTCCAGCAATTGTGCGCGGGGCAGACAGGTGTGGCCGTTGCCCGCGTTATGGCGCAGGGTGCGCAGCAGGGCCGCTTCCAGCCGCTGTGCACAGTCCCCTTCCATATGGTAATACTGGGCGATGCTGTCAGCGTGGCGGAAGTCGAGCTGCAATGGCTCGCCGCAGAGCAGGTAGGGGTTGGAGGAAATGGCGTTCATGGCGCCGGGGCCGAAGACCCGGAAGACTTCCATAGCGCGGCGGGGGCTGATCTCGAACTGGGCGAGGTAGGCGATGAGTTCCCGCATCCCGAACATCCGCTTGAACTCCTGCTGGATGCGGTCGGCCTTGTCCGCCGAGATGCCCGGGATGAGGGTGAGCTGGGCGGGGTCGTTGGCGATAACTTCCAGCGCCGCCGCGCCAAATTTGTCAATGATCTTATCCGCCGTCCGTGCGCCGATGTAGGGCAGCGACCGGCTGGCGAGGAAGGCGTAGACGGCCTCGAGGTCTTTGGGCATATCCGTCTCGCACTCCTGTGCGTGGAACTGTCGGCCATAGGTGGCGTGGTTCTCGTACCTGCCCCGGCAGACGACGCTCTCACCGGCGTGGAGCTCTCCCACCACGCCGCACACAACGGTGACGACACCGCCGCCCGACACCTCGAACACGGTGTAGCCGTTGTCCTCGTTCAGGTAGATGATGTCCTCTACCGTGCCTTCCAGCCGTTCCAGCTCCTGCTCCATCGTCCCGCCTCCTCGTTTTGACACAACTATATATAGTATAGCGGTTTTGGGGGGATTTGTAAATACAACAAAAGCTCCCCCGAAGGGGAGCTGTAGGCGAGGGTCAATCCTCCACCCGCGCTGCGGCAAGCTCCTTCGTCAGGCGCCTGCGCACTGCAAAGTAGGCCGGGATGAGGAAGAAGCAGGCGAAGAACCATGCCACAGGGTTGGCGATGCAGGCCGCAAAGTAGCCCCAGAGCGGCACGAACCAGAAGCCCACCATGGCACGGGCGACCATCTCGGCCACGCCCGCGAACATGGCAAGGCCGGAATAGCCCAGGCCCTGGATGGTGTAGCGGTAGATGATGAGGACGGCCAGCGGGATGTAGAACACGCTGTTCCAGAAGATGAAGCTGCGGGCATTCGCCATGATCTCCACCTCGCTGCTCTCGAGGAAGAGGCTGATGAGCGGCACATCCAGCACACGCAGGATGAGGAAGGATGCCACACTGTAGACGCAGCCAATTCCCAGCGCAGTATTGACGCCCCGGTTCACACGCTTGAGGTCGTGAGCGCCCATGTTCTGGCTGGCGTAGGTGGTCATGGCGGTGCCGATGCTCTCCAGCGGCACCGAGAGGAACTGGGCGGCCTTGCTGCCTGCGGTCTGCGCGGCCACGATGCTGCTGCCCAGACCGTTCACCGCGCCCTGCAGCACGACGCTGCCGATGGCGGTGATGCTGCACTGCAGGCCCATAGGGATGCCCATGTTGCAGAGCTTGAGGCAGTGGCTGGCGCTCAGACGGCCCTCTTCCCTGCTCCATTTCAGCTCCGGGTAGTGGCGGCCGATGTAGATGGGACTGCCGATGCCCGCCACCGCCTGACTGAACACGGTGGCGAAGGCCGCACCGAACGCCCCCATCCGGAAGATGAGGATACAGAGCAGGTCGAGGCCGATGTTCAGCACGCTGGCCACCAGCAGGAAATAGAGCGGCCGCTTGCTGTCGCCCAGCGCGCGCATGAGGGCGCTGGTGACGTTGTACAGCAGGGTGAAGGGGATGCCCCAGAAGATGGTGCGGATGTAGATGTCCGCGATGTCGATGATGTTGTCGGGGGTGTTGGTCCAGACCAGCACCGCCCGGGTCAGGGCCACCGTCACCACCGTGAGCACGACGGCGAAAAAGAGGCTCAGCCAGACGGTATTGGCGGTGTAGCGCCGCATCTCGCTGTAGTCCTTCGCGCCGAAGGTCCACGAGATGGGGATGGAGAAGCCGCAGGCGATGCCGTTGACGAAGCCCAGCACCAGATAGTTCAGGCCGCCCACGCTGCCCACCGCCGCCAGCGCATCCACGCCCACGAAGCGGCCCACGATGATGGTATCGGCCAGATTGTAGAACTGCTGGAACAGGCTGCCCAGCATCAGCGGCACCGCGAAAGCGAGGAGCAGCTTCAGCGGGCTGCCCTGTGTCATATCTTTTGTCATGTCAGCGCCCTCCTTTGGGAGTCATCAAAAGGCAGAAAAAACGATTTTTCACCGACAAAAACGTCCTGCCGGAAAAGGGGCAGGACGTTGTGGGATTCACGAATGTGATTATAACAGATTGCAGGTTTTTTTCAAGCGTCTTCTTTTGATAAGCTTCACTAAAAAATAGATACAAAAATTAGTGATTCTGCACATGACCGTTCACCGGGCCAGTTGACGGCAGACATTCACGGCGTCATCGACGTGGTAAGGCTCGGTGTTATGGTTTCCCTGCGCCCCCGCCGTGACCATGAGATAGGTCTTCCCTTTCACTTCCGCCGCGCTGGCAAGGCAGAGCCCGGCGGCGCTGGTATAGCCCGTTTTGCCGCCCAGAAATTTTCCCCGGCGCAGCTCCGTGCCGTCCAGTTCGCTCCAAAACGTGCTCTCCATCGTAAAGCCGTCCGGGTGCAGATTCGTGGGCGGCACGGTGTAGCGGGCTGTTGCGAAGATCCTACGGAACATCTCATTCTGCATCGCCGCCCGCAGCAGAACAGCCATGTCCCGCACGGTGGAAACATGCTCCGGGTCGTGCAGGCCGGTGGGGTTGCAGAAGTGGGTGGATGCCATCCCCAGCGCTGCGGCCTTTTGGTTCATCAACTCCACAAAGGCTTTCTCCGAACCGCTCACTTCCCGCGCCAGCGCCTCGCAGCACTCCGCGCCGGAGGGCAGGAGCGCACCGTATAACAGGTCCCGCACGGTGGCCGTCTCACCGGGCAGAAATCCCGCCATCGATGCGCCCTCGGCCCGCAATTCCGGGAAGATGTCCTCCGGCAGCGTCACCGGCGTATCCAAGTCGGGGTTTGCTTCGAGGACGAGCAGTGCTGTCATCACCTTGGTCATGGACGCCGGATAGATGGACGCATCCGCGTTTTTTGCGGCCAGCACTTCCCCGTTGTCCGCGTCCATCAGAACCGCTTCAGGGCTGATGAGTCCTTCCAGACTGACCCGCCGGGGCCAGAACAGCAGCAGCGCCAGCAAAATCAGCAGAAAAATCAGCCACCGCCGCCGCGTGCGGCGCTTTTGCGCAGAACGTCTCCGTTTCATAGAACACACATCCTTTCGCTCTATAAAACGGTGCAAAACGCCCTTTTACTGCATGGAGCACAAAAATCCGCGATTCCCCGCACGCCCCCTTCTTGGCCGAAGCGCCAATTTTTGCCGATGCGGCCAGCAAGGCAGGGTATCATAGAGGGGCATGAAATTCATACTTTTTTGCCGGAACAATGATGGACAGAACCATGCTTCCAAGATATAGCGCCCAAATCACCCAGCCGAGCTCCACGCCGACCCGTTTCCCGATCCATGTTCCGACCGCAAACAGCGGCGGCATAGCCAGTGCGGTGACGACCGTCCAGATCCGTGCCCACCGCAAAATAATCGGCCAGTTATGATTGTTGAAATAGACTCCCGGAATGTTCATCCGGAACGCACCCTGCGCAATGTAATTGATGCGGTTTTCATCATAGTAGCTTGGAAGAACTTCCTCTGTAAAAAAATAGTATGCTCCGAAAAAGAACCCGAAAAAGCAGCTGACCCACAACAGCGTTCCCATTTTTTCAGACACCCATCCCAGATTCCAGACGGCCAGCGCTTCCACTGCGCCCAGCACGTTGCAGACCAGATACACCGGCAGGTATTTTTTCACTCGTCCACGCCGGACTTCCACCGGCTCTTTGGAGATGGTCAGCGCCTTTTTGACCAGCGCTTCCACCTCATTGGCTGGGAGCTGCTGCTCTTCCAGCCGCCGTCCTTCCAACAACTCCGTCACCGAAATTCCCAGCAGTTCGGCCAGCGGCAGGAGCAGGGAGACGTCCGGCACGCTCAGCCCCCGCTCCCACTTACTGACGGCCTTATCTGAAACGTACAGCCGCTCCGCAAGGTCCTTCTGCGTCCAGCCCTTTTCCCGCCGCAATTGCGCAAGAAATGATCCAAACGCTTGCTTGTTCAGTTCAAAGTTCTGCTGTTCCACATTGCTGCCCCCTTTGTCCGGTTTTGTTGGTACCAGTGTAGCAAAACCGCGCCCAAACCGCAACCGACCAGTAGTAGAATCCACGAAAAGACGCAAAACGCCCCCGGAAAGGCAACCTCTCCGGGGGCAGATGTGGTCATTCAGAATAGTGGGCAAGGAACTGTTTGGTGCGCTCCTCTTTGGGATGGTCGATGAGCTCTTTGGCAGGGCCCTCTTCCACCACCACGCCGCCATCCATGAAGAGGATGCGGTCCGCCACATCGCGGGCGAAGTGCATCTCGTGGGTGACGATGATCATGGTGGTCTTGCGGTCGGCAAGGTCCCGCAGGACGCGCAGGACTTCACCGGTCAGCTCCGGGTCAAGGGCCGAGGTCGGTTCGTCGAAGCAGAGGATGTCCGGGTGGAGAGCCAGCGCGCGGGCAATGGCCACCCGCTGCTGCTGGCCGCCGGAGAGCTGGTGCGGGTAGTGGTTCGCCCGCTCAGACAGGCCCATCTGGCCCAGCAGCTCCTTTGCCTGCTGCTCCAGCTCGGCGTGGATGGCCTTTTTGTTGACCTTGTAGTCCGGGCGCTCCTTCGCCAGCAACTCCCCCGCCAGCATCACGTTCTGCAGAGCGGTGTACTGCGGGAAGAGGTTGAAGTTCTGGAACACCAAGCCGAAGTGGAGCCGCTTTTTTCGGATCTCGCTCTCCTTCTGGGTGGCGGGGTCGGCGGCGTCCCACATGGTCTCGCCGTTCACTTTGATGACGCCGGTATCCGGGCGCTCCAAGAAGTTCAGGCAGCGCAGCAGCGTCGTTTTACCGGAACCCGACGAGCCGATGATGGCCAGCGCCTCGCCTTTTTCCAAAGTCAGAGAGATGTCCTTCAGGACATGGGTCTCCTCAAAATTTTTCCCGATGCCGGAGGCTTCGAGCAATGCCATAATATCGTTCCTCCTTAGCAGCGGAAATAATCGAGCTTTTTCTCAAGCCAGTTGAACAGGATGGTCAGCACGCCCACGAAGACGAGGAAGAAGATGGCCGTGGAGAACAGCGGCCAGATCAGGCCCTTGGCGCTGTACTCCTTTGCCATCATAATGATCTCCTTGTTGGCGATGGTGTTGGCCAGCGAGGTATCCTTGACGAGGGTGATGATCTCGTTGCCCATGGGGGGCAGGATGCGCTTGATCACTTGCAATAAGGTCACCTTGAAGAAGATCTGAGGCTTGGTCATGCCCAGCACCTGCCCGGCCTCGGTCTGGCCCTTGGGCACAGCCTCGATGCCGCCGCGGTAGATCTCCGAGAAGTAGCACGCATAGTTGATGACAAAGGCCACCACCGCTGCCACCATCCGCCCGCCGGAGCCGGTAGGCCACGGGTTCGTCATGCCCAGCAGACCGGGGCCGAGGTAGATGACGATGATCTGCAGCATCAGCGGGGTGCCGCGGATGATCCAGACGAAGGTCTTGACCACAGCCGACAGGGGCTTGCAGCGGCTCATGGAGCCAAAGGCCACCACGAGGCCCAGCGGCAGCGCGAACAGCAGCGTCAGCGCAAAAAGCTCACAGTTGAGCAGGAACGCGCCGGAAAGGCGCTCAAGAATCACAGACACAAAAAACACACCTATCCATCAGTTTTTTCGACGGCAAAACTCCCCCAGTCTGCTTCGCAGCCAGCCCCCTCCCAGAGAAAGACTCCCCCGGCCGGGGGAGGTGGCACGATCGTGCCAGAAGGGGGCCGTGGCATCGCGCAGCGATGACGGAAGGAGTTTTTTTACTTAGTCGGCCAGCGTCAGCTCGTACTTTTCAGCCAGAGCGCCGAGGGTGCCGTCGGCTTTCAGTTCATCGAAGGCCTCGTTGACGGCCTCGGCGGCGTCGCTGCCCTTGCGGAAGGCCACGCCGTATTCCTCGGCGTTCAGCTCGTCCACGATCTTCAGGCCGGCATAGTCGGTGCCCTCGCCGATCATGGCGTTGGCCAGCGTCATATCCAGAACCGCAGCGTCGGCGGTACCGGCGGCAACCTCCATCAGGCAGTCGGTCTGGACGTTCTTGGCGATATAATCGGCCTGTGCCAGATTCTCGTCGCTCTCGATGGCGGCCTCACCGGCGGAACCGGCCTCGGCAACCACGGTCTTGCCCACAAGGTCGGCGGTAGAAGAATACTCCGTGCCGTCCTTCACGATCACGACCTGCGCGTTCTTGGCGTAGGGCTTGGTGGTGGCGGCGTTCGCCTTGATGTCATCGGTCAGGGTCAGGCCGTTCCAGATGCAGTCGATGCTCTTGGCGTCCAGCTCCACGACCTTGGTATCCCAGTTGATCTCCACGAACTCCGGCTCAACGCCCAGCTTCTCGCAGACGGCGGTAGCCAGCTCGGTATCGAAACCAGTGAAGGTGCCGTTGTCGTCGGTATAGTTCATCGGCTCATACACGGTGTAGCCGATGACCATCTTGCCGTTGCCCTTGATGTAATCGAGGTCGCTATCTGCCGAAGCGGAAGCAGCGGACCCCGCCGCAGATGCGGAAGCCGAAGCTGCCGTGGAAGTGGAAGCGGCACCGCCGCAGGCTGCAAGGCCCAGTGCCAGCGCACCGGCCACCATCATCGAAAGAATACGTTTCATCTTCATCCCACAAGCCCTCCTCAACGAGCTTATTTTATTGCTTTATCATGCTAAAGAGCTAAATCGTGACTATAGAATAGCGCGTTTTGCCGCGTTTGGCAAGAGGAAAACGGGATTTTTCGCAGAATGCCGGAAGACGTCTGCCTTTCGGCGCTCTTTCTGGGCGTTTTGCGCAAAAAAGCTGTTGCGGAACTCCCTCTGTCATCGCTGACGCGATGCCACCTCCCTCAATGAGGGAGGCTTTCACAGCTTACCGTTACGCCAAGGCTCCCTCCGAGAGGGAGCTGGCACGGCGAAGCCGTGACTGAGGGAGTTTTGCAACAGCCCATTTTCTTATGATCGCCCGATTTTCTTTTGCTCGTCTCCGCTCAGTTGACCGCCGCCATAGCGTCCAGAGCGGCTTTCTGCAGGTCCTCAATCGAGATGGTGCAGAGGGCCATCAGGTCGGCGTCCGAGCCGTCGGAGGGGATGTCGGCCACCTCGGCGCGGGTCTTGCCCTTGAGGTAGCCGCAGAAGCCCTCGCTGTGCTCATACCACTCCTTGTCGATGGAAGAGGCCCCCCGCATCCCGTAGCGGTCGCCCTGTTCAAGCTTGGTCTCCACCATGTCCGGGGCCTTGATGCCGCCGTCGGACATCACGGTGAGGGCCGGTTCGGCCATGTCAGCCACGGCGCTGGTCACGCGGCCGTCGGCGTCCAGCGTCACGGCCACCATGCTCACGTCAATCCCCGCATTCACGTCCTTGTCATCGGTGGCGGTCACATCCGAAGTCGCATTCACGGCCTCAATGCCCAGCGAGACCCGGTCTCCCTTGGCCGCGCCCAGCACCTTGGCGCTGCTGCACGCTTTCGAGATGGCGTCCCGGTAGCGGTCCACTGCGATGGTGCACCCGGACAGCAGGTCCGCGTCCGTCCCCCTGCCGTCGTTGTCCAGCTTCAGCATGGACACCTCTTCCGGCGTTTTGCCGACGAGGTAATCCGCAAAGGCATCGGCCTGTTCTGCCCAGCCCTTTTTCAGGGAGGACGCCGCCGCCAGCGGGTAGTCGTCCCCTTTCTGGCGCTTGGTGCGGTAATCCTTGGGTAGGTTCACAGCGCCGTCGCCACCCGCAGAAAAGGTAGTTTCCAGCTCATCCAGCTTCACGCCGGAAATTTTCCCGTCGCCATCCAGCAGCACCGCCGCCGCCACCAACTCGATGCTCCCGGTGCGGTCCTCTTCCGATGCCTCGGTGATGACGCCGAGGCCGGTCTTCCACGCCGCCGTTGTCTGGGAGGCCGAGCTGCTCCCGCCGACCGCCCCGCTCATGCTGCCGGAACCCGACGACCCTGCATTGTTTTTCCCACAGGAAGTCAACAGCAGCGCCGCCGCCAGCGCACAGCCCCAAAGAACCCTTGGTTTTCTCATAGATACGCTTCCTTTCCGGATAGGTTTAGGAATAGTATATCCGGTAAGGATTTTCTTATTCGTCAGTGGGGCTTGCCCTCGCCTTATCGAACGCAGTCATAAACAAAGGCCCTGCTGCCGCAAGGGAGCCGAAGGCGTTACGCTCAGACTTCACGCCTTTGCCAATGGCTCCCACTTTGGGGGAGCTGGCGCGAAGCGCCTGAGAGGGCGAGGATGCTTCCGGGGAGACTGCGCCCCGGTTTAGAGGGCGCTTACGATGGGGCAGACTTCCGAAAGGCTTGATCTAAACTGACGCGGTGCGTTCTTGTCAGCGTCCTTGCCCTCTCCGTCATCGCTTCGCGATGCCACCTCTCCCAAAGTGAGAGGCCTTGGCAGTCCGCAAGGTTTGCAATTCAGCACTTTACGCCCTGCTGCCACAAAAAGCGCCGTCAGATGTTGATATCACATCAGCGGGCTGAGCAGCCGCAGCACACTATCCAACAGGGTGCCGACGAGGGAGGTGCGGCAGTCGGAGAGGCTCACTTCGCGGCACCGGGGGAGCGTGGCCAGCACATCGTCCCGCAGGGCGATGACCTGACTGTTGTTGTAGAGCAGCGCCCCACACTCGAAGTGCAGAAACAGGCTGCGGTAGTCCATGTTGATGCTGCCCACCACCGCCAGATGGTCATCGCTGACGTAGCACTTCGAATGGAGGAAGCCGGGGGCAAACTCATAAATGCGCACCCCCGCCCGGAGCAGCGGCACATAGTAGGACCGGCTCAGCCGGAACACCAGCTTTTTGTCCGGGATGCCGGGCAGCACCAGCCGGACATCTACCCCGCGCTTGGCCGCATTTTTCAGCGCATCGAGCATTTCTTCGCCCACCGCAAGGTAAGGCGTATAGATATAGATATACTGCTGCGCTTGGTTCAGGATGTTCAGGTAGACCGTCTCCGCCAGCGGCTCTTCGTCCAGCGGGCTGTCCGCGTAAGGCTGCACGATGCCGTCCGAGGTTTCGGGCAGCTTCGTGGGCGCAAAGGGAGCGTAATCCGTTTCCTGCGGGCGGAAGGCATTCCAGCTGTTGAGGAAAATGACCGTAAAGTTCCAGACCGCCGCCCCTTCCAGCCGGATGGCAGCGTCCTTCCAGTAGCCGAACCGGCGCTCGGCGTTGATATATTCATCGGCAAGGTTGACGCCGCCCGTGTAGGCAATGTTGCCGTCGATGACCGCGATCTTCCGGTGGTCGCGGTGGTTCATGACCAGCGACACCAGCGGCACCACCGGGTTGAAGGGGATGCAGCGGATGCGGCTGCGCTCCATCCGAACGACGAAATCCGTCGGCAGCCCCAGCAGACTTCCGAAATCATCGTAGATGAGCCGGACGTCCACCCCCGCGGCAGCTTTCCGCTTGAGGATGGTCTCCACGCCGTCCCACATGATGCCGGTCTTAACGATGAAAAATTCCAGAAAGATGAACTTTTCCGCCCTTTCGAGGTCGGCCAGCAGTTTGGGATACATGGCCTCGCCGCTGGGGAAATATTCCGCGTCCGTGTGCTTCCACGCCGGGTAGGGGCCGTATTTTTCCACGTAGCAGCTCAGGTTTTTGGCCGACCGTTCCAGCGTGTCGGTCTGGTCCTCCTGCGGGGCAAGGTCGGCGGTGTGAGCCCGTTCCACCTTCTGCATCCGGGTGCGCAGCTCCTTGGCCGGGGCCTTATTGCCAAAGGCGAGATAAAGCGCGCCACCCAGCAGCGGCAGCAGCCCGATCAGAACGATCCAGCCGATCTTGTAAGCGCTGTTTTCGTCCTTCCGGACAAGGTACAGCACGATGCAGATGCTCAGCGCCTTCAGCAGACCGTTCAGCCAGACCCGGCCCGTAGTGAAAGCCCAGAACGCCCACAGCAGCCACGCCGCCTGCAAAAGCACCAGTGCAATGGTGACGGTGGCCCGATTGATGATCCGGCTGAAAAATTTGACGAATGGCAGTCTGAACACGCTGTACCCCTCCCCCGCCGTCCCGCGGCTCTTATGATGGAGATAGTATAGCGCAGCTTGGCTCGGTTTGCAAGGCGGCTTTCTTACGCCTCTGCGTCCTCATACCCAACCAGCAGCCCGCCCAGCTCAGCGTAGTAGCTGCACAGGCCGCCGCAGGGGTTCACAACGACCTGTGCGCCCTCGAAGACCGCCTCGATCATGTGCTTGAGGCGCTCGGCGGCGGCGGGGTTGCCGCAGTGGGAGACGATCACCCGGCCGCCGGCATAGCCGTGCTCCTTGAGTTCCAGCACGATGCGTTCCAGTGCGCCGTGCTCCCCCCGCGTTTTGCAAATAACGTCCAGCTCTCCCGCCGCGCTGGCCTGACCAATGACCCGGATACCCAGCACCCGCGCCACAGCGGCGACGGCGGGCTTCACCCGGCCATTGCGGGCCAGATTCGCCAGCGATTCCAGCGAGAAGAGCAGATGCGTGTGCTCGTGGTAGCGGAGCATCTCCGCACAGATGGCGTCGAAGTCCTTCCCAGCCGCCAGCTCGTCCCGCAGGTGCTCGGCCAGAAGCTGCTGCTCCGGGCCGGTGGACAGGCTGTCCAGCACGAAGACCCGCTTGCCGGGGTGCTCCTGCTGGTATTCTTCTGCCGCCAACTGGGCCGCATTGTAGCAGCCAGACAGGGTACCCGTGATGGTGATGGCATACACCTCGTCGGCTCCCTCGAAAGCCTCCAGCCAGTCGCTGACGTTCGGGCAGGAGGTGGAGGTCTTTCCTTTGTAAGTGCGCAGGGCCGTTGCCATGCCCACAGCGTCCAGCGTGCCGTCGTCGCGGTACTCCTCATGGTCGGTGATGATCTTCAGCGGGACACAGGCGAAGTCCACGCCCTCCAGCGCATACAGGCTTGCGGCGGAGTCCACAACGATCTTGGTCTTCATAAGCGATCTCTCCCTTTCAGCGGCTGGATGCGCCGCCACGTCTTCATGGTTGTCGGAGACATGATATCAGTTTTTCAAAAACCTGTCAACTGTTTTTGCAAATTCTTTCAAAAGATTTCACACACCCATTGACCCAGCTGGAAAAATACGCTATACTATCCGCATGAAAAAAGAATCGAACCGCCGCATTGCGGCCTGTGCCGTGGATTTTGCCCTGCCCCGGTACGAGGAGCTGCCTTCCGTTGGGCTGTATCTCGACCAGACCGTTCAGTTCGTCAACGGGTATTTTCGTTCGTTTCAAGGAGTGGAGCTCACCGCCTCCATGGTGAGCAACTATGTCAAGAAAGGGATCATCAGCCACCCCGTCAAGAAAAAATACACCCGCGAGCAGCTGGCCAGCCTGATCTACATCGTCGTCTCCAAAACCGTCCTCTCGATGGAAAACATCGACACCCTGTTCAAAATGCAGCGGCAGCACTTCTCCGCCGCACAGGCTTACGATTATTTCTGCGACGAGCTGGAAAACTGTCTGCCCTACGTCTTCGGTCTGCGCCACACCATCCGGGACCTTGCCGAAGACGCCGGGGAGGAAAAGCTGCTGCTCCGCAGCACCATCATCTCCGCCGCCAACAAGATGTATCTGGACTGTGCCTTCGCCGTCATGCGGCAGGAGGAAGCCCTTTGGCCGGGCATTCTCGCCGACCTCGCCTGAGGACGCCGTGTTCGATGAATAAAAAGAGGCTGCTGCACGTTCGACTAAAACGACGTGCAACAGCCTCTTTTACATTATAAAAGCAGACGACCGCTCAGAACAGATCGAGCATGTTGTCCAGATAGACAGCCTCCCGGACGTGGAGCTGGTATTCCGGTTTGGTCAGATAGTGGAGCAGAAACTCCAAGATCAGGGCGCTGCCAAGGCCGCGGCCCTCGATCTTGAACTGCGAAAAGCCCATGGGCAGGTAGCAGTCCCGGATGTCCTCCACGCCGATGAAGCTGGGGCTTGCCATCGCCTTGGAGAAGCGGTAGCCCTCTGCCGCCTTCGGCGCGGCACAGCGGTGATCCGGGCAGGGCTCACCGAGGTTTTTGCGGCTGACATTTTCATAGCACCGTTTCCGGTCGGTGCAGCCGACCCAGCAGCACTCGTTGCAGAGAAACTCCACCTTGTCCTTCAGCGCCTGCGGCAGAGCGTCCAGCTCTGAAAAGGCTTTGTTCAGGCGGAAATCCGGCACGACATAGCGGAACTCCTCCCGCTGCAACTCCTGCAAAAGCTGGGGAAACTCCGTCAGCACCTTGGTGGTGGAGGAGACGAAGTATAGCGCCGGATAGGTCCGTTTCAGGTAATCCAGCAGCAATTCCGAGTGAACGATGACGCCGCTTTGCACCCCGCCGCCGGCCGCGAACCGGGCGCAAAGGGCATTGCACTTCGGGTCGGCAAGGTGCTCTTCCCGCAGCAGAGAGTTGCTGAACGTCAGGCGGGCGGAGATGCCGTACTCCTGCGTCAAAGCAAGGACCTCGCCGGGGTCGGCGCTGCCGAAGCCGGTGCGTCCCCCGCCCCAGATGCAGTCCGACGGGGCACCGTAGAGCGAACCGATCTCGCACCAATCGTAAAAATACTCCCGATGGGTGCGGAACAACGGCAGAAAGACGCGGTACAGCCCATAAAACTCGAACAGGCCGGGCAGATGATAATACGCCGTGTGCTTCATGGCCGGATCACAGGTACGCGACCGTTTCCGACAGCGGCTTTCTGGAAGCGTGGTTGGGCAAGGGCTTGGTGCCCTCGGCGGCGTAGCCAAGGTCGAGGATCATCAGGATCTCCTCGTTCTCCGGCAGCCCCAGCGCCTCGGCCAGCTTGTCCGGGTCGAAGAAGTTCAGCCAGCAGCTGTCCACCCCCTCGTTGGCGGCGGCCAGCATCAGGTGGGTCGCCACAATGGAGGCATCCTCCACACCGGAGTTCCGCTTCCCGCCGGGGTAGGTAAAGGTATTGTTCCGGTCAAAGGCCACCACCACGCAGGTGGTGGCGCCGTAGCGGCAGGGCGTGGCAGCGTCGATCTTTGCCAGACCCTCTTCAGACTGGATCACATAGATCCGCTGCTCCTGCAGGTTCTTGGCCGTCGGCGCAAGGCGGCCCGCTTCGAGAATGGCGTTCAGCTTCTCGGCGGGAACTTTGCCGGGGCCAAACCCTTTGCAGGAATAGCGATCTTTCACAACTTCATGAAATTCCATAGTCTTGACCTCCCTATTCTGGATGGCTTTAGTGTATCACGCCCCGCAGAAAAAGGCCAGAGCTGTTTTGCACAAATCCGGCGGCCCGATTTGCCCTCTGTCTTTCAGAGCCGATCGTATCTACCGGTCGAATGTTTTAGTGCCCCGCTTTCGTTCCCTTTTGCAGCGTCTCGTGCATCGCCCCCATCAGGATCAGGATCACCAGCAGATAATAGGGAAAAATGGCGATGGTGGTATGGTTTGCGGCCGCGCCGAACAGCGGCGGCATCAGGCAGTTGCCGATGTAGGCGCTTGCCATCTGCACCCCGATGATCGCCTGTGAATTTTCCGCCCCGAAACGGCCCGGCGTCCCATGGATCAAGCTGGGGTAAATGGGTGCGCAGCCGAAGCCGACCAGCAGCAGCCCCGCCAAGGCCGCCGTTTCCCCCAGCGGCAGCAGCAGGAGCACGACCCCCATCGCGATCAAGCCAATGCCCATCCGAACCATCTGTGCATCGTTCAGCTTCAGGGTCAAAAAGCCGCAGAGGGCCCGGCCCGCAGTGATGCCGAGGAAAAACAGGCTGGCAAAGCTGGCGGCAGTTTCCGGGGAGATGCCCCTGTTCAGCACCAGATAGCTGCTGGCCCACAGACTCGTGGTCTGCTCCAGCGAGCAGTAACAGAAAAATGTGACCAGAACCTCTTTCACGCCGGGGATGCGGAAAATTTGTTTCAGGGTCAGAGCCTTTGCGGGGGCCGCTTCCTGCTCCCCTGCGTCCGCAGTCGTTTTGGCCTTCCAGAGCGGGAGGCTCAGAACGATGATGATCGTCAGTACCACCTGCATCCCGCTGATGATACGGTAGCCCATCTGCCACCCGGCGCCTCGCGTCAAGGCAGCCCCCATGATGTACGGCCCGACTGAGGCACCAATGCCCCACATGCAGTGGAGCCAGCTCATGTGGCGGCTGGCGAAGTGGAGCGCCACGTAGTTGTTGAGGGCCGTATCCACGCTCCCGGCACCGAGGCCGTAGGGAATGGCCCACAGGCACAAAGCCCAGAACGAATTGCTGACGGAGAAGCCGAACAGCGCCGCCGCCGTCATGGCCACGCTGATGGCTGTGACGCCGCCCGCCCCGAATTTCCGGGTCAGTCGGTCACTTTGCAGGCTGGAGATCACCGTCCCCACCGAGATGATGCAGAAGATCACGCCGGAATAGGAGACCGGGACCCTGAGCCCCTGATAAATGGACGGCCACGCCGCCCCCAGAAGGGAATCCGGCAATCCCAGACTGATAAACGAGACATAGATCACGGCCAGCAACAGGTGGATCATCTTGCATTCCTCCTTTTCATTGATGCAATCATATCACACAAAGGGAGGAATCCATAGGACAGATCCGCTTGCTTTATACAACAAAACCGTCATTTCCACTTCTATCCGCCCATCCGCCCCGATGCTTCAAGGCGTGATGTGAAAGCGAAATCCTGTTTCAGCCGATTTGTTTTCAGCAGCCGATGCACGCAGACACGGTCATCTTTCCTTCCCTGCTTTGACCAGCCGCGATCCCAGACCGGATAAGATTCAGAAAAGATTTCCGTATCCCCCTTGACAGCCTTCCCTCTATTCTGTTTTAATACCTTTGATAAAAGGGAGTAAAGGGCAGTTTTCGTTTTTTCATTCGGGAAACTGCTGCATGGCAGCGTCATCACGGCAGAAATGCCCGATGTCATGTGTTCGCTTGAGACTTTTGTCACAGACAAGGTACTGTGGCAGAAGTCTCTTTTTTCTTGCCGCCGTACCGGAACACAAGGAGGTAAGAAAAAATGAACTTTCTGAACACATTCGCAAGTCTGTTCTCCAACTTTGGGAACCTGACGTGGCAGATGGTGGTAATGTGGGGCATCGGTGCGCTGCTCGTCTACCTCGCCATCGCCAAAAAGATGGAGCCGAGTCTGCTGCTGCCCATGGGCTTCGGGGCCATTCTGGTCAACCTGCCGCTGTCGGGTGCCATCACGCAGGGGGACACCGTCGGCCCCATTTCCGCCTTGTTTGAAGCGGGAATGTCCAACGAGCTGTTTCCCCTGCTGCTTTTCATCGGCATTGGCGCCATGATCGACTTTGGCCCCCTGCTGGAAAAACCGTGGCTCATGCTCTTTGGTGCCGCCGCTCAGTTCGGTATCTTCTTCACCCTGTTTCTGGCGGGCTTCTTCTTCGACCTGAGGGACGCCGCTTCCATTGCCGTGATCGGTGCAGCGGACGGGCCCACTGCCATTTTTGTGGCAAACACCCTCAATTCCCAGTACCTCGGTGCCATCATGGTGGCAGCTTACAGCTACATGGCATTGGTGCCCATCGTGCAGCCGCCGGTCGTCAAGCTGCTGACCACCCGGAAAGAGCGCCTTATCCGAATGCCCTACGAAAAAGGCAATGTCAGCCAGCTGACGAAAATTCTGTTCCCCGTTGTGGTGACCATCATCGCCGGTATGGTGGCTCCCGCCAGTGTGGCTCTGGTGGGCTTCCTGATGTTCGGCAATCTGCTGCGGGAATGCGGCGTGTTGAATGCCCTCAGTGAAACGGCACAGAATGTTCTGGCAAACCTCATCACCCTTGTGCTGGGCCTGACCGTGGCCGGGCAGATGACGGCAGACAAGTTCGTCCGTCCCGACACTCTGCTCATCCTTGCACTGGGTCTGGTGGCTTTCGTCTTTGATACGGCGGGCGGTGTGCTGTTCGCAAAGCTGCTGAATCTGTTCCTGCCGGAAGGCAAAAAGCTGAACCCGATGATCGGCGCGGCCGGCATCTCGGCCTTCCCCATGAGCGGCCGCGTGGTCAATAAGATGGGATTGGAAGAGGATTCTCAGAATTTCCTGCTGATGTACTCCATCAGCGTCAATGTTTCGGGGCAGATCGCATCCGTCATCGCCGGCGGCCTGATCCTGACCCTGATGGCTTAACGGAGGTACACATATGCTTCATCTTTCTTCGTGGATGACCACGCTGCCCATGATGTTCATCGGCATGGTCGGCATCATTCTCGTCATCGGCGTCATTGTTTTGGCCGTGATGCTGCTGAACCGGTTGACCCGCCGGAAATAATTTATTTCGTCGAAGCAGACGCAAAAAGCCCCCGGAGAGCCTTTTCACAGCTCTCCGGGGGCTTGCATTATACACTGGGCACCGATGTTCCTCACACCGATGCACGGCTGTTATTCAATTTCGATCAGGTTGGGGTTCACAGGCAGAGCCTTCTGCTGCTGCGGTGCGGGCAGCGTGATGTGCAGGATGCCATCCTCGAACTTTGCGTGGATGTCCTCCTTCTTCACGGCGTCCCCCACATAGAAGCTGCGGGCGCAGGTGCCGGAGAAGGTCTCGCGGCGCAGATAGCGGCCATTTTGATCTTTCTCGTCATTGCTGTGGCTGCGGACGGCCTGAATGGTCAGGTAGCCGTCGTTCAGCTCCATCTGAACATCTTCCTTTTTGCAGCCGGGCAGGTCAACGGCAACATCATAGCTGCCATCGGCAGTCTGCTTCACATCGGTCTTCATCATGTTTGCACCGCGCTTGCCGAAGGTTTCACGCTCGTCACGGTTCATCGCACGCTCCAGCGCGCCATCGTTCCAGAACGGGTCAAAGAGATCATCGAACAGGTTTTCATGGAAAATAGTCGGCATAAACATAAATCATTCCTCCAATCCCGGCGTTCGGGTCGGGT
>OGPS01001368.1_pt1 | contig 18284 bp, 13 predicted proteins | sample 1552931 | NCBI WGS metagenome assembly OGPS01 (sample SAMEA2580252, study PRJEB22360) | human gut metagenome | biome: human gut; feature: human-associated habitat; material: faeces | place: Denmark | collected 2008/2010 | reverse complement strand
TCTGCTTCAACATAGGTCTCAATCTGTCTCGGAATAAATTTAAAACAGCTTCTAAGAATCTGAATAACGATAATTGGACGTATTTATGGAAATGTAACATAAATGTTGTCCAACTATCGTTATTGCCTGTCATTGGTCTTTTTTCCTACTAAGGGTCGGAAATGTCATTGCCGGTTTGTTAGAAATCAAGTCCATCGTCCCAGTTTGGATTTTGAGAGAGCGTTCCGTTGCTGAGTAGTCGTTCTTGGGTGGGGATAGGATATAGATAGTCCCGATCCTCTCTCCACTGGCGAGGTTCTTTCTCGATGTCGTGGCAGATGATGTTGCCTTTGTCTCCATCGGTCAAGACGAACTCGTCTCCCAGTTTGTAGAATTTGCGAATGTTCTTCACCGAGGGCTTTTTGCCAGTGTAGATGCAGATGTCCACTTTTTCTTTGTCACCGACGGTTCCATCGTTCATGTCGAACACATCGTAGCGGTTGTCGCCCGATCCTTGCGTCAAACCGGGGAAATACATTCCTTTGTACGGTTGCTCAAATACTTTTCCTTCTTTCCATCGGATAATGTCGTAATAACGGTGTCCTTCGAGGCAGAGTTCGATGGTGCGTTCGCGACGTATTTCGAGGATCACGCCTTTGTTCGGGCCTGTAACGTTTTGATATCCACTTTCCAAAGCGCACAAATAGGGGTCGGGATTTGCGTTGGCAGCGTCCATATCGATGTTGGGCATGCCCACGCGGTCGCGGATTTTCTTGATGGAGATTTTGAGATCCTCCTGTGTCAAGGTTCCTAACTCGGCTTTCGCTTCGGCATAGTTCAAGTAGACTTCGGCGGCGCGGAACAGAATGTAGTCATTGGAAGATCCCATGTATCCGTCTCCTGAGGCATCGGTTACCCATTTGATGATTTGGTATCCGGTGGTCGAAGCTCCGAAGTTGGGGGACGATACGGCGTCACTGTTGATACGCATGTAGCCCGGGCCTACGACGGTTTGGGTGAGGCGGGGGTCGCGGTTCTGCATTTCGTCGTAGTATTGCATGGTTTCATAACCGGGTTGGTCGGTGAAGCGGTCACCGTTGGTCATGAGGTAGCTGTTTACGATTTTCTTGTTCATGCCGGGACGTCCGTAGGTGGGGGACAATGTGTTTGCGTTTGCCTCGTGCATAACATTTTGAGACCGGTCGTAGTCACGAGCTAATATAACTTCTTCTTCGATGGCATTCATCGAGGAGAAAAGATCGCGATAGGGTTGAGCTCCTGTTTGGTAGATGGCGTAGGGGGCATTGTCGATAAACAGTTTGGAAGCCGTAGCACATTCGTTCAAGAACTTTTCATAACCGGGAATTCCATGATATTTACGGAATGTTCCTTCGAACAGGCATATTCTCGATTTGAGGGCTAAGGCGGTCCAATGGGTTACGTTGTATAGGTCTTTTTTATCGGAAATGTTATTGATGGCATAAGTGAGATCATCAAGGATTTTATCCATGATAAAGTCGCGGCTGTCTCGTGGCCTGAACAATTCGGGATCGGTGGAAGAAAGCTCTCTGTCGAACCAGGGCACTTCGCCGAAACGTTTCACTTTTTCGAAATAGAAATATGCTCTGAAAAAGCGGGCTATACCATCGAAATGTTCTCTTGCATCGACATCGTCGCAGCGCACCGAGTGGCTTAGATAGAAATTGACCGCTCTGAGGTATTCCCAGTTCCAGCCTCCGCCAGATGTGGGCACGGTGCGTATGCCCTGTACTTCGGCCGGTAGATTGAATATGCAAACGACATCGGCCGATTCGGTATATCCCGAAGCCGCACCGGGAAACATTCCGTAGAATTGGTTGGTCGCACTGCGTAATTCATCGGCGTTGTTGTAGTAGGTTTCCGGGGATATGGCATCGAGAGGGTATTCATCTAACATATCGGAACAACCGGCAGTGCCCGATAAAAGGGCAATGAAACTATATAATATAATGTTCTTTTTCATGATGATAGGGGTTAAAAAGTTATATCAAGTCCGAATGAAAATACTTTGGAAAAAGGATAAGTTCGGGCGTCACTGTTTACTGTGATTTGCTCGGGGTCGATATAGTCTGATTTCAGTTTTGTCCAAGTGAATAGGTTGTCTCCACTGAAATATACTCTTAACCGGTCGAGTTTAATTTTCGAGGTCCATTCTGTGGGTAGGGTATAGCCTACGGTCAGATTTTTTAATCGGCAATAGGCTATGTTTTGGAGATATCGGTCGTTTTTGTGAGCCAACGAACGGTTGCCTTGTGCGGCGTATCCTCTGATTTTGGGGAGATAGGCATCCGGATTTTCTTCGGACCAGACGTTGTCCAAGAAATTGGCGGGTACGAAAGAGGAATAGGGTCGTGCAAAACCTCCCCAGAACATCATGTTGTTTCCATCGGGATAGCGGTGTTGCCGACCGACTCCTTGAAAGAAGGCCGAGATGTCTATGCCGTTCCAGCTGAGTCCGATGTTGGCGTTGTAGAGATATCGGGGTTCTTTGTTACCGATGATGACCATGTCACCACGATTGTCGGCTGTTTTTTCACCGTCGTCGATGCGACCGCTTCCGTCGATGTCTACATATCTGGGGTCACCGGCTTGTAGTCCTTTGTAGTCGCCTACTGCCGTAACGAATATGTTTTCGCAGACGTAACTATTGTCTACGGCTTTGGCATAGGCGGCTGCTTCTTCGTCAGTCTGGAAAAGTCCATCGATTTTGTAACCCCAGATTTCGCCGATGGTCATACCTTCGTAGTAGCTCGATTTTGCGAATTCTTTCATGGGATTGTCGAATTTTGTAATCACCGATTTGCTATCGGATAGCCCGAAAGACAGGTTGTAGCTGAACGGTTTATTTCCAAGATTGAATTGATCGTACCAGCTTACTGCCAACTCAAATCCTTTTGTGCGCAGGTCGGCGGCGTTTTCTTTCGGAGGAGTCGCACCGTATACGCCGGGGAGCATTTTCCCGGGAACCAACATGTCTTTGGTATCGCGGATAAACAGGTCGGCACTGAGGTTGAGCCTATTGTCGAAGAATCCGAGGTCGAGTCCCAAATTGTGGTGGATAACGGTTTCCCAAGTGAGTTTCCCCGAGGGAGGAGCCGAGACGGCAGCATAGGTGACGGGTTCGCCATTCATGAGATATCCGCCCAAGCCTTGCATATTCAGCTTTTGTATGTATGGATAACAGTCGGATATGGCTTGATTGCCCAAAGATCCGGTGCTGAGTCGTATCTTAAAGTTAGAGAATACTTTGCGTATGGGGTCGAAGAAAGATTCTTCGCTCATTCGGTAGCCTACGGCAAAAGAGGGGAAGAGTCCGGCGCGGTGGTCTTTGGGAAACCGAGAAGAGGCATCCCATCGTATGTTGAACTCGGCCAGATATTTTCCGGCATAGTCGTATCCGATTCTTCCGAAGTAACCCAATAAGGCCCATTTGCTTTGTCCTCCCTGTACTGTCACGTCTTTTCCTTTTTCACCGAGGTTGAAGTCGTTCAATTCGTCGGACTGGATATTCAGTTTTGTGGCATAATGGTGTTTGTAGTGGTTTTGCTCATAGTTGAATCCGGCCACAGCGTATACGTGATGCGAGTTGAACGTGTTGTCGTAGTTTAGATAGGCATCGACACTGTGATAGAAACTTTTTTCATACTCTTGGATCAGTTTGTTTGAGAACCAAGAGGCTTGTGCCACTTCCTCGACTCCGGGGTATTGGGAGTATTTTGCCTGAGTGGAGCGCTCCATGTAATCGGTGGTACTGTGTTTGAAGTTATAGTTTGCAGTGAAAGTCAGCCCTTTCATGATTTTGAATATGGTGCTCCAAGAGTAGGTCATGTATCGGTTTTCCTCTATCGACTTGGTGGTTCCGTCTCCAATCAGAATATGTATACCATCGCTGGGACCGGATGCTTGAATGGGATTTTGGTAAACCCAAGTTCCGTCGGGGTTATAAGGCATCAGATAGGGCATTGCATGGAAAGTGAGGCTAGGAATATTGTATCCGTGCCCTACACCGGGAGCCGTATATTTGGAGTCGTATAGGCGAGCCATAAATTTGACAGTTAACCATTTGTAGGCATCCGCACTGACTTTTGCCATTAAATTGGCTGTTCGGAGTTTGTCAGTGTTTTGTCGATAGATACCGTCTTGTGTCCCATAATTCCCGCTTAACAGGTAGTTTATTTTTTGATTCCCGCCGGAGATGCTGAGGTTGTGGTCCCAAGTGGGGCGTGACTGGTCGAACAAATAGTTGTACCAGTCGAAATTGGCATAGTACATATAGGATTCTACACCACCTCTGTTCTGTACGACGGTCCAGGGTCTTTCGGGATTCTCTGTTTTGTCGAATCTTCTTGCCTCCAATTCTTTGTAGTCGTCGGAAGTGAAACGGGTGTAGGTGACACCGTTGTATGATCGCATGAATTCGTCAACGAGCATGGCGGCATCGTATCCTGTGGTTAAGAAGTCGGTTCTTGTAGTGGGTTTTGAAAAGCTGAATCTTCCGTTGTAGTTCACTTGGGTTTTACCCGACTCACCTTTCTTTGTCGTGATCAGTACCACTCCAAAGGGAGCCCGGGCTCCATAGATGGCAGCCGAAGAAGCGTCTTTAAGAACCGAAATAGACTCGACGTCACGAGGGTTGATTTTATCGATGTTTCCTTCCATACCATCGATTAGGATCAGAGGTTTGGATTCTTGGTTGATGGATGCGAATCCCCGGACGTTCATTCGGGTTTTTTCTCCGGGTTTTCCAGAGCCATATGAGATATTCAGGTTGGGTATCGCACCTTGCAGGGCTTGTCCTAAATTATTGACAGGGCGTTTTTCTAACTGTTTGTGGTCGGTGTATCCGACAGCTCCGGTCAAATTGGCTTTCTTTTGCGTACCGTATCCCACGACCACAACTTCGTCCATAATATTGGCTTTCTCGGACAGCTCGATGTTCATTGTGATGCCCGGTGTGACGGCAATTTCTTGTGTGTTGTGTCCCACGTATGAAACGACCAATCGGGATTTCGGGGTGGCTTTGATGTGAAACCGTCCGTCGATGTCGGTCGATACGGCATTGTTTGTCCCTTTAACCAATACGGATGCGCCGATGAGCGGTTCTCCATTCGGATTTTTTACGAATCCCACGATACTTTCGGACTTTTGTCTGTTTTTTTCGTTGGTTATAATTACATGTTTCCCTTGTATTGCGTATTTGTATTTTAAGGGGCTTAGAATCATCGATAATGCATCGGTGAGTTTTTTGTTTTTGATGTTCACCGATATTTTTTGATGAATATTGATTTGCGTTTCGTCAAAATCAACGGAGATGTCGGCTTGTTTTTCTATCGATTTGAATATTTCGGATAGAGGCTTATCTGTCATATTCAAATCGATTGTTTGATTTTGGGCAAAAACGAATTGAACGGAGATAAGAAAATATAATAAAAAAGCAATTTTAAGCGAATTCTTTTTAGATGATTCGCTGGTTTTAATTTTTAAATTCATATTTTTGTGCATTAGATTTTAGATAAATACTGTAATTGAAGTCACAATGTAAGGTGTTTTTCTGATTTCAAACCGGAGAAAATGTTTTGGGTGGTTTTCTCCGGTTCTTTTTTTCATTGGTGTCGATTTTTAGTTGATGAATATTATATCGTTATTTTTTTTGTATTTCATGTTTTGCAGTATCCCTTCCAAAATGGATAATACTTCGTCTATCGTTTCGTCGTGGTCGAATTTTACAGTGAGCTTGTTGTTTTTGTATTTTTCTTGGTCGTAAAGAATCGTTACGTTGTATTTTCTTTCGATCGTTTTTACCAGTTTCCCGAAGGGCGCATTTTTGAAATATAGTTGTCCTTCTTTCCAATTTGAGAGTCTTTGGGCATCGACTATGTTTATTTCGCGTGAATGTGTGTTGCTGTCGTATATGAATTGTTCGTTGGGCGACAGTATGGTTTCATGTGGTATGGAGTCTTTGGTCGAGATTTTTATTTTTCCTTCTTCGAGTGTCGCTATCGTTTGTGGAGAGTTGCTATATGACTCTACATTGAATGTAGTACCCAATGCTTCGATGTCGAGAGTCGCAGTTTTTACGATGAAGGGCTTTTTTTTGTCGCGGGATACTTTGAAGTTGGCTTCGCCATTGAGAAACAGGGTTCTGGTGTCGCCCTTGAATGTGTTGGGGTAAATCAGTATGGATTCGGCGTTAACCCACACCTCGCTTCCGTCTGGAAGGAATATTTGCTTTGCTTTTTCTCCTTTGGGGACGAAGCATTCGATGAGTTGTTCGGTATCTTGGGGTGTGTCGAGTATCAACCAAGTGAAAAGGGCTCCCAAAATGGGAAGCAGTATGGTGGCAACGGCTTTATAGATAGTGCTGCGGAAGTTGGCCCTTTTTCCCGGCAAAAAGTTGTTTCGATGGAATGTTTCTAGTTCGGATAATGTAAATGCATCGGGTGTCTCGTTTTGGCAAGAGTCCCATATCTCTGAAATCGCTTGATCTTTTTCTTCTCGGTTTTTGGGGGAGAGCAGCCACTTTTTGAAAAGTATATCGTCGGTTGAGGGTTGGCTGTTGTTAAAAAATTTATGTATTATGTTTTGTATAATGTTATTCATGGTTCCGTCTTTTATCAGGAGACGGATATCTATTGAAATACTTCCTGCTCGTTAACTTTATTTAAGGAATGAGAAAAAGCAAGGCGGTTAGCATGTTTTTTTTGAGTTGTGTTAATACGAAACTGATGGTCTTTTCGACTGTGTTCTTTTTAAGGTTCAGTCGAAGGGCTATTTCATCGTTGGATAGGCCTTCTTTTCGGCTCATGTTGAATATGGTTCTCTTTTGCGGCGGCAGACTTGCGATGGTCGTGTCCATGAGGCTAAGCAGCTCTTTGGCGTATATTTCGTGTTCGACCGAGGTAGACTGTGGGGCTGTTTCTTCCAAGTGGGATAGATAGTTTTGTTCGGCTATTTGTCTGTCGAATGAGTCGTATACAGCGTTACGGCACATTTTGAAAAGATAGGATTTCAGTGATTGTATATGCCCGAGCCGGTCGTGCGATATCCATAGTTTGCAGAAAATATCTTGGGCGATATCTTGTGCTTGTTCTTTGTCTTTGATGAAGCCAACAAGGAATCGGAGCACAATAGGGTGGTAGTGTATAAAAATAGCATCGAATGATGTGGTATCTCCCTCGATAAGTCTTTTTAGATGGTATGTCTCTAATTCAAGATTCATGGTATAGCAGGAAGGCTCCGTGTTGTTTTTTGACAAAAGTATATTTTATTTTGGATAAAGAAAAAGAATGTAATGAATTTTATTTGCGAATACCCGAATGTTATGAGGAGTGTTTTTAAGGTTCAGTAGAAAATCCGTGGGGATAGACCTGAATTTCTTGTCGATAACCTCATTCCAAATCTCTTCGGAGAGAAGTTGAAAGGATTACATAATTTTTGATTGTAAGGTTTACCCCTTCTTTGGTTCAGTAGAAAATTCATGGGGATAGACTTTAATGTTAATGAATGAGGGTGGTTGGAAAGATTTCATAAGTTTTTTGCAGTAAAAAGGTTACCCCTTTATGAGTATACTTTCCCTCTATTTTCTTGCATCCTCATCACCAAATAAAGGCGATGTATTTAGGAGTGAAGTTTCTGTTTGTATTAACCCCCTCGCCCTGCGGACACCTCCCCTATGTTTTGCTGTGCAAAACATAGGAGAGGTGGATGCAAAATGCCACAGGATATAGAGGAGGCGGTTAAAGGAAAGTCTACTATTAAACTCCTCCTCTGTGTGGTGTTAGCAATAGGGGCGGTTTCCTCTGGACGGAGGGGTTGAAAACGCTATCGTATCAATCTGTTTATACCGGATATATCCCTTTCTTCCCCCCTGCCGTGTCTCGTAACATGACGGAGAACTGAGTTAGATATATAGGGAAGAGAATATACACGAACAATCCCTGTTAATTTTCTATTGAATCGAAATAAGGGCTTATAATTTTTTGGGGGACAGGTACAAAAAAAATTGATTGTCTCACGACAACCAATCTTTGTTAACCTTAAATCTAATACCATGAAAAACACATTGCAAATATAGGGGTAAATATGTTCTCAAACATAATATTTAGACAATAATTTTCTTGGATTTAATTTGTTTTAACTAATGTAAATCGATTTGGTCGTAAATGTATACGGTTTTTAACATTTTGGCGAGACTGTAAACAAATATTCGCTGTTCCCGGATATTTCCTTATATTAGAATGAGATAGAAATAATTCAAAAAGGGGAAAAGGATTTGTTTGTTTTATCCTTTTCACATTTTTCGTTTGTGGTATCGGACGAGTTTGTTAAAGATGGACTGTATTCGGTATATCCAAATAAATTTGTTTCTGCACTTGGTTTACATTATCTTTGTCATAACGAAGATAGGATGTGGTTCGACATAGCTAATTCGGAAATGAGATCCCCGTTTGCCTCTGCGCTCACCTTTCACTATCTTTGTCTATTGTTGTACGAATGGTAAGAATTAAAATAGGTATTAGATTAATACCCGATTAAATGAAAAATAAATGAAGGTTGCCGATTTGATAAAGAATAGCGGGAGTACAGGATTTTCATTTGAAATATTGCCTCCATTAAAGGGTAGCAGTATCGAGAAATCTTTTAAAGCGATAGACACGCTACGGGAATTTGCGCCGTTATATATTAATATAACCACACATCGCAGTGAATTGGTTTATAAGGATACCCCCGATGGGTTGTTTCGCCGGGTCTCGGAACGTAGTCGTCCCGGTACAGTAGCGGTAGCGGCAGCTATAAAAAATAAATATCAGATACCCACTGTTCCTCATCTCATATGCAGTGGCTTTACAGCTCTCGAAACAGAATATGCTTTAATAGATTTGAATTTTTTGGGGATATGCGATTTGCTTATTTTGAGAGGTGATAAGGCTAAGCATGAGAATCGATTTATCGCTGCTTCCGGTGGATATGAACATGCTATTGAATTGGAGCAGCAGGTGAATCGTTTTAATGAGGGTTATTTCATAGATGGCACTCGAATGGATTTGGTCAGTACAAGGCAATTTTCATACGGAGTGGCGGGTTATCCCGAGAAACATGACGAATCTCCTAATCCCGACGAGGATATGAAGTGGTTGAAGGCAAAGGTGGATGCGGGAGCCGACTATATAGTTACCCAGATGTTTTTCGATAACGAAAAGTTTTTCTCGTTTGTAGACCGTTGTCGGGCAGCAGGGATTACCGTACCCATTGTCCCGGGATTGAAACCTATCTCGAAGGCTTCGCAATTGACATTGTTACCTCGTGTATTTCACGTAGATATACCCGATATGCTGGTTCGGGAGATTGTTAAGTGTAAAGACGATTCGCAGGTTAAGCAGGTAGGGATAGATTGGTGTACAGCTCAATCGCTCGAATTGAAAGCGAAGGGAGTACCCAGTATTCACTATTATTCGCTTATGGCGGTCGATAGTGTTTATCAAGTGGCGAAGTCGGTTTATTAACGGAGGGATCGCGCGATGTTTTTTAAAGACGTTATCGGACAGGAGGAGGTAAAGCGAAGACTTTTACGTTCGGTTGACAATGATCATGTGGCTCATGCCCAGTTGCTTTGTGGACCGGAGGGTGTCGGTAAATTTGCTATGGCTATGGCTTATGCCCGGTATATACATTGCACGAATCGTCAGAATGGGGATGCTTGCGGTGTATGTCCGTCTTGCCGGCAACATACGGCTTTGACTCACCCGGATTTGCATTTTGTATTCCCGATGGTCAAAGTGGATAAGAAGAAACGGATATGCGACGATTATTTGCCCGAATGGACTGAGTTTTTGAAGGAGAATACCTATTTCGGGATCGATTCATGGTTGAGGTATATTAATGCAGATAACAAGCAGGCCGTAATTTATGGAGAAGAGAGTGAAAGTATTTTGCGGAAGATGTCTTTAAAGAGTTATGAATCTCCGTATAAAATAATGATTATATGGCTGCCGGAACGCATGAACGATACTTGCTCCAATAAATTGCTGAAATTGCTGGAAGAGCCTTATCCCGGTAGTGTGTTTTTGTTAGCAATAATCCCGATAGAGTGCTGGGGACTATACGTTCGCGTTCACAGCTTATCGAGATTCGCTCTTTGTCCACGTCGGTTATAGCTGAGGCGTTGCAACGCCGGTATGGGATAACGGAGCAGGATGCTATTTCGGTGGCCCATGTCGCAGAGGGTAATTATTTGAAGGCTTGTGAGGCTCTTCAATTGAATGAGGAGAATAAGTTGTTTTTCGATTATTTTGTACAGGTCATGCGTTTGGCCTATGCTCGGAAAATAAAGGACTTGAAGATATGGAGCGAAGAAGTGGCCGATTTGGGGCGCGAGCGTTTGCGTCGATTTCTTTCCTATACCCAACGAATGATACGTGAGAATTACATCTATAATTTGCATGTTCCTGCATTGACCTATATGAATCTGGAAGAGGCTCAATTTTCTTCGCGTTTCGCTCCGTTTATTCATGAACGTAATGTACAGGCTATCATGAAACATTTGAGCGATGCCGAAAATGATGTCGGGCAGAATGCTAATGCCAAGATTGTTCTTTTCGATCTATCTATAAAACTTATTATGCTGTTGAAAAGCTGATGAGGAGTCGTGATGTGAAATGAATGTAGAAGAGTTTAGGGAATATTGTCTTTCGTTGAAGGGTGTGGAAGAGAAGATGCCTTTCGTGAATGTTGCCGACCGATATAGCCGTGATGTTTTGTGTTTCTATGTGGGCGATAAATGGTTTTGTTTTGTGAATGTCGAAGTGTTCGATTTTTGTTGTATTAAGTGCGACCCGGTGGAATCGGGCGAATTGCAGGCTCGTTATGTGGGAGTAAGGCCAGGGTGGCATATGAATAAAAGACATTGGATTAGCGTTTACTTTAATCGAGATGTTTCGGACGAGATGGTCAGGAAGTTGGTGAAGAAATCTTATGATATGGTTGTTAAGCATTTGAATCGTAAGGAGCGGGAAAGACTATTATAGAGGGATATGTCTATTTTTTTTGAAAAAACAGGTCTTTTTCTATTGAAAAAATATTATCTTTGCCGTCCCGGATAGAAAACACTGGGAAACTACCACTGGGGCTGACCGGTTTTGACAGCGGGTAGAAGTGGTGGGTAAGCATGCAGAGCGTTGTTGCCCCGCTCTATAATATCAGACAACAAAAATTTAACTGGCGAAAATAACTACGCTCTTGCTGCTTAATCGAAGTACAGTAGATTAGCTTAATCTCCGCAACAGTTGTGGAGACAAGACATCACCCGGTTGCTGTTGTTCCGAAGCGTTCCGAAACGGTGGTGCAATAATATCGGAAATAGTCAGAGGCAAGTTTCGAGCTGATGATGAAAATTTAGAAACTAAGGTGCAGATTGGTGGCTTCGGTCTTGTCTGTACCCGACAATCAAAGCGAAGATAAGCATGTAGAAAGCTCATTAGTTCCTCGTTTGGACGAGGGTTCGAATCCCTCCAGCTCCACGATAAGCATTAAGAGACAGTGAATGCTGACGGATAGTACTGAATTGAAAAGGTTCTGTCCGTTTGTTGTATCTGTTGAGTGTCTTTAAAGTCTTTCTTTCATATCGTTGTTGAGAAGTCTATTTTTAATATTGTGAAAAATAAAAGAGCGATGGCTAGTAAAAAAGTAAACAAGAAACAGGTGCACCCACATCTTTCGGGAGTACAAAAAGCCGTAGTGTCTTTTGCCAATATGTTTGAGAAAAACCGTCGTATAAATCGAGAGGCGCAACGAGTCATTAAAAGAAAAACACCTCAAAAAGTCAGGACTATACTTTATGGAAAAAGAGGTAGGAGGATTGAAGAGCGTTTCTTCTGTGTTGTCTGTGGAAGTTCTTATGGGGAGGGGTGGAGATATAAATTGGAGGAGGATACCTATTTGTATTTGTGTTCTCGGTGTAAAGAAGTCGTTCGGCCACAGTTGACGGTAAAAGCCATATATTCATCGAATTTCGAAGTTCAAAGGAAAAAGCATTGAGGTTAGTTATTGTGGTGGATAGCCAATAAGTTTACTATAAAAAAAGAATCCATATACATATATGGATTCTTTTTTACATTATCCCCAATTCTTATTTCACTCGTTCATAATAGGGGAGACGATCGAGGGGGACATCTATCTCTATTTTTTTCGGACCCTTGAATGTTTTTCCTTGATCGTCGCGCCATGTGCCTTTGGGAAGATTAACGGTACGATGAGTGCCTTCGGTAATCATGGGGGCTATCATATATTTGTCACCGAGCATGAACTGATCTTTGCATTCGGTGAATCCGCTATGTGGAAAACTGTATTCCATGTGGCACAAGATAGGCTCTCCGGTCTCGGCAGCATGACGGGCACATTCATAAATGTAGTCGCCCATCGTGTGATGTAGCTGTGCGTATCGTGCACAGATTTCCATATTCTCACGATTGAGGATTCGCCACGGGGCAACTGAAAATTGCATCATGGGCATGAGGGCATGGACTTGGCATGATCGTACAATGAGTTCTTGGTTAAATTCGTCTTCTTTAATATCGAGAAAAGAGGAAAATTGCCCACCTCCGATCATATCGGGACAGGCATAGGGATAACCGAGCATACCGCAAATTGCCATGTTGGGTATAAGCATGGATACGGCATACCACGAATAGTCTTTGTCTCCTATGCGTTGCACTAATGGCAGGCCTCCGGTTTTCCAAGCGGCTCGAAATTCATTGAAAGGGTAGGAAAGTCCCAGTTCGGCCCATCGTTGGGAGAAAATGTTTTGGTCGGCATTCTTGTCGTAGTAGTCGTACTCTCCGTTAGCCAAGATGGCTATATCGCCTGCGTCGAATTTGAACCCGTCGATCCCGTATTTTCCCATACATTCGTTTAGGGTTTGTTTTAGTGATTCGACAGCTGCCGGATTGGTCATGTCGTAGCATGCACTATATCCGTTCCACCAATTTACAACGGCAGGTGTGCCATTTTTGTTTTTCAGGAGAAATCCTTTGGCTGCCAAGTCTCTGAATTCGGGAGAATCGGCCGATACAAAGGGTGAAATCCAAAGCATGACTTTGAATCCGAGCCGGTGTAATTCGTCTGTCATGGCACGGGCATCGGGGAATTTTTCTGCTTTAAATTCGAAGTTCCCATAATAGCGTTGCCAGTTGTCATCGATCATCAAGATTCCTTTGGGGAATCCGTTCTCGATGATGTTATGAGCGTAGTTCAGAATGTCTTCTTGATTTTGATTATACATGAGTTCTATCCATGTATTGTATTGTGGTTCTTTAAAAAAGAGTGCTGGCGGAGTTTTTCCGTTTGCCGGGAAATGTGTTTTTGAGGCATGAAGATAGGCATCGCGAAGGTTTTTCCCAGCGGTTGTCACTTGTGGGGATTCATAATCTGATTCGATAACGAGTGTGTCGTTTACCAAGCGGAAACGGAAAGGTTCGTCACTCCATACATAACGTCCTTGCGAAGATAGGAGCAGGGGAGAGGTTTCGTTATTAAAATTGACTTTTGCCAAATCATAGAGGGGGGTATTCGATGCAAAGGGCATTTCGTTACCTATTCCTACGAAGCAGCCCCACCATTTTTCATTATTGATGGGTGCAATGTGTTTGGTGTATGGTTGGGCTTGTAGAAGAAAAAATGAACCCAGAAGGAAAGTGAGTAATGATATTTTTTTCATGATAAAATATATTAATGTGTGCACAAATCTACAAAATTTTCATGAATCGGCAAAAGACTTTATTTCTACTCTTTATGTTTGAGGTAGGGGAGATATGGGTAGGAATATGTCGTGGTATAAAGCGAAGTCGTGAAATATTCTTTTTAGTTTTGTTTTGTTCATTTCTTTGGTTAAAAAACAAGAGAGGTAATGCATGATTTGCAGCATCACCTCTCTTTATGTGGTTTATTTCTCTTATAGATTTTTATTTCTTGATAAATTTCATGGCTTTGTCTGTATTACCCATCGTTATTTTAACGATATAACAACCTTTCGTCAAATTGGCTATATTTATAGGGGCTTCTTCTGTAACTTTAACCAATTTACCAGTCAAATCATATATGGCAATGGTAGCATTTTCGTCGATACCGTTTACATAAAGTATTCCGGTTTGGTAGTAGAGTGATATAGACTTCATGCTTTCTTTGTCTATGCCTACAATCGTTCCGAATGTTATGTTATAAGTGTGGTTACTATCTATGGCTCCTATTTCGTAGATATTGTTACTAATTTGGTCTAACAACGATTCTCCATTGGAAGAAGTGAAAGTTTCTATCTTATAATTTTCTTCGGGGATAAAAGTTAGTTTGACAAATGTGTTGTTTAGAATTTCGGAACCACTGGCATATACATTACTTTCGTCGTCGGAGATGGTGACAGAACCATTTCCGGTAATATTGCAAGTAACTCTCCATGTCGGTATTTTCGAGAACACGGCACATATTGTCATATTATCGGAAATTGCGTCTACTATATATATGTTTTCTGCAAGTTCGTCTATCTTTTCTTCTTCGTTCACGAGGAATGACGTTAATTCATATCCTTCGTTTACGGTTACTTTGAAAGTTAGCTTTGATCCTCGTATAATTTCGGAACCGAATGCGGTCGCTTCTTCGGCATCATTAACGAACATTTCGACGTTACCACCGGTTGCGGTTGTATTGGTTACGATTACTTTATTGGAGAATACCACTGTTACTTCTGTGTCGTCTTCGATGACAAAAGTCGTTCCGCTATTTACTTCGCCATTTACCAATACTTGCGATAATACATATCCTTCTTCCGGTTCGGCTATGACTGTCAATGCGCTGAACTGATCTACCGCTCCACTTGTTACTTCTTCATTTTTAGCATTAACAACTTTGAATGTTCCCCCTTCGGTGGGTTGAGTGATGGTGAGATTATTGGTCGGGAATGTATGACCGGCTACGATTTGTACTTGAATAAAGTCGCAAGTATAAACTTCTGCGCCCCAGTGGGGAGCACCAGTATGTACCTCGGTTGTACCTTCTACTACACCGGCGGGACAGCTACCGAATGTTCCTTTGTTTTCCAATTCGGCTTCCGAATCATTTTCGATTTTGTAATAGGCCACTAATTCTTCGGGCATATTCTCCTGGTCGTAACCGCCGCGAATGGATTCCTTTACTTCTTTTTCGGTCAATGTTTTGGACCATACCTGAACTTCGTCCACATAGCAGGAGAATCCACCGTTCCCCACGAAGAATACACACTCGTCTTGTAATAGACCTATACCATGCCCTTCTCGTTCTCCACCTTCTACAATTGTTCCTAAATCGCCGGTTCCTAATAATTTTCCGTTTTTGTATAGTTTGATTTCTTTATTGGAATCATCGACTGTCACGGTAATAAATGCCCATTCATCAGCGGTCAAGGTTGCTTCGGTCGTTACATCGGCTATTCCCGGACAGTTACCTTTGTCTTCCCATGCACGGGCTTTCAATTTTAGGACTCCGTTTTCGAGTACAACACCAAATGTTCCTACGGCTCCATAGTAAGGTGCTTGTCCGTGTCCCATTACTTGCCCATTTGTGCTGACTGTTTTCACCCAAGCGGACATTGTGAAATTACGGGCACGATGGTCTGAACCTGTTATATTACCGTTATTCCATGAATTATTCTCTCCATTTATGTGTTCGCCTAATACTTTATCATCAAAACGGAATTGGTATTTATTATTACCACTTATTGCAGGGACTAGTACAGCTTTGGGGCCTTCGATTTGGAATGAGACTGTGACAGTCGTATTTTCGTTCACCGTGTAATTATCTCCGTTGGTGAAATCGGATCCGTTTACTTGGAGGGAGAGAATTTCATAACCGGGATCGGCAGTAGCCGTAATTGTCAATACCGTGCCTTCTTTTATACCCGTATTCTCTCCTGTGGTAAGAGGCTCGGAACCGTTCATTACGCTTAGTTGTCCATTTTCTACCAGAGTCGGTAGCGTAACCGTGTAATAAGTAATATCGGTCAAGTTGACAATGATAGTCGTGTTTTCTGTTACCGTGAAAATGTATGATCCGTTTTCTTCTGCTTCGGCTGGTTGCTCGTTAATCAGTACGGATTCTATCTTCTTGTTTTCTGGCAATGAATTGAATGTTATGGTTAATTCTGTGCCAGAGGCTATCGATTCTAAGTTCTCGATAACTTCTTCTCCTGCTGTAATTTGATAATCTACTCCTTCGTCGACGGTAATTGTTACTTTATGCATAACGATTTCGACAAATGAAACAGTAATAGTTGCATCTTCCGTTACAGTATATGTCCCACCGTTTTCAATCGGTTGACCGTTGATATTCAGGGATTCCAAACGATAATTATCGGCAGGTGTCGCCGTTATGGTTAAAGTAGTCCCCGATGCTACGGTATTTTCTCCTGCCGAAAGAGGAGTCTCGTCGTTGGTCACGCTCAGTGTCCCGTTTTGTACTTCTGTGGGTAATGTAACTGTATAACTACCAGTGATTGTACGCCCTTCGGCTAATGTGGGGGCATATTCCGTAAAAGAGGTTTGCGAGATATATCCTCCGTCGGAACTTGTTTGTCCTCCACCTAATTTAGTATATTTGGCGGTTGTAGAAGATTGGGCAGAATCGACGACTTTGTTGGAGAATTGTCCAGTTGTACCCGGAGTAACTTCGTTGAAGTCATACCATACGGTTAAACTCGACAGGTTTTGGGGATTTTCGTAGGCTTGTGCAACTTCCTGAGCCGTCAAGGCTTTGTTGAAGAATTGGAATTCATCGCAGAGACCCGAAAACCCGAATCCTCCTAAGAAAAAGATGCAGGGATCGTCTCCAAAAAGTTCCAATTGTTTGGTGTTATTTTTTGTCGTTACGAGAACTCCATCTTTGTATACACAAACATCAAAATTACTGTTATCATAGACGAGGGTGAGGTAGGTCCATTCGTTTAATGCTACTGCGGTATTCAAAGTGGAAGTTACCGTATTACTTGCACCAGAAATGATTTTAAGAGTTCCCGTTTCAGTGGTGGCTAAAATCAAACTTCCGTTATAATTTGTGTGTGCTTGGGCGCCGTGTCCCATAATCACATTTCCTTTGTTATTGCTACCGCTGTTCATGAATCGATCCATCTTCACCCAAGCTGAAATAGTGAATGATTTGCCGGTACGGTCTGTGTCCCCACCGGAGCGGTCGCCTAAAATGGTTTCGGGAATTTGCAAGCGATAGCCGTTTACATTATTTGTACTGGCCTGAGAAATAGAAAGAGCTTTGTTCTTTTCGGCATAGCTATTAAGAAAAGGCAGAAGAGTAAACAATAAAGTGAATAACATGTAGTGTTTTTTCATGATAAACAAATATTTAATTAAACAAAAAGTAATTCTGAAAATTGAATGATATGTTTTTATTTTTTCATGATATGTATATACATATTTTTGAGCATTTTTTATGCGCTATATAATATTAACCTTAAATCGAGGGTTATCCCTAGTGAAAAAGTGAATTTTTTTTATTTTTTTTGAGAAAGTAGAAAATGAATACGATAAGAATCGTGCAGGTGAGATGTTCTTAGGAGCTTTTTTATCGTGTTAAGAGAACTATTATAGACCGATTGGCGATTGTTTGGCCATGTTACCCCTCTCCCCCCTGTGTTTTACTGCGCAAAATATAGGGGCGGTTTCCTCTGGACGGAGGGGTAGAAAATACAGGGGGAGGTGATAAGAGCTTGGTCATCTCTCCCTGTGCTCATCGCAGATGAGATAGGGGGGAGTGCCCGATAGTGTTATGGGGCACGACAAGGGAGGAGTTCTAAAATATCTCCGATAATGAAAACTGAAATATCCCGTAGCATTACGGAGAACAGTGTTCGCAATAGGGGAGAGAATATACATGAACGATCCCCGTTAATTAACGACTGAGCCGTTAAAATACTTTTGGGAAGAAGAAAAATAAAAACGGAGTATCCAGTGAGGGATACTCCGTTTCAATATGCTGTCTAAAATATTTATTCAGCACTTTCGGATGCAGGAGCTGCATCTGTTGCAGGAGCTTCTGCAACGGCATTAGCTTCTTCTTCCGCTTTTGCAGCGGCTTCGGCTTCTGCCTTAGCGGCAGCCTCGGCTGCTTTTTTAGCAGCGACAACTTCGGCTTTTGCTTTGTTCTTTTCGGTTTCTTCTTCTAGACGTTTTTTAGCAGCAGCGTCTTTTGCGGCAGAAACTTTGGCTTTCTCAGCGTCAATAGCCGATTTTTTGTTC
>OGPS01001364.1_pt1 | contig 18325 bp, 8 predicted proteins | sample 1552931 | NCBI WGS metagenome assembly OGPS01 (sample SAMEA2580252, study PRJEB22360) | human gut metagenome | biome: human gut; feature: human-associated habitat; material: faeces | place: Denmark | collected 2008/2010 | reverse complement strand
AGCTGCCGGAGCGGTGCTTAAGCCGCAAGGCGGGAATTGTGCGGTGTTGCCTTAGAGAAATGAGCCTGTGCAGGAACCGTGCATAAACACTGTTTCTGCGCAGGCTTTTTGTTAAATAAAAACGGATTTGTTTTTTCTAACATTTGGTGTATAATACTTTTATACTGGGTTTGTCTGTGCAGGATGAATGGTGCCTGCATGGAGGGCAGGGGAGAACGCTTCCCTGACTGGCTCAGAAAGACATCATATCATATAGAAAAGGAGAATCCGCCATGTCGGAAGCATTGAAAGAACGCAAAGAGATGGACCCGCAGTACCAGTGGGACCTGACCAAAATGTACGCCAGCGATGCGGAATGGGAAAAGGCTTTTGCCGCCATTGACCCCAAAATTGAAGCTTTGGCTGCCTGGGAGGGCAAGCTGAACAACGCTGCCAGCATTCGTGAATTTTATGATGCAGAAATCGGCGTGTTCCGTGAACTGGAAAACCTGGCTGTCTACACCAGCCTGCGTCTGAGCGAGGATACCCGTGCTGATGACGCCCAGAGCATGGATGCCCGCGCTACCGCCAAATATGTAAAGGCTGTCGGTACCATCGCCTATGCTCAGCCGGAAATCCTGGCACTGCCGCAGGAAACCCTGGATACCATCATGGCTGACGAGCAGGTTGCCCCCTATCGTTTTGCTCTGGAAGACCTGCTGCGTGCAAAGCCTCACACCCTGACCGCCCCGGAAGAAAAGCTGCTGGCTGCTTTCGGTGAGGCATTCGGCACCCCGAAAAATGTTGCCGATAACCTGGCAGACGCCGACATGGTGTTCGATTCCGTCAAGGATGGCGAGGGCAACGATGTGGAGCTGACCGCTTCCAACTACATCCTGCTGCAAACCTCCAATGACCGCGTGCTGCGCAAGAATGCCTTTGAAAGCTACTACAAGAGCTTCCGCCAGCACATCAACACGCTGGCTGCCTCTTACTCTGGCGCTGTCAAGACCGCTGCCGCCGAAGCCTCCGTCCGTCATTATGAATCTTCCCGCGCCATGTCCATGGCAGGGGAGAACGTGCCCGGCCAGGTCTATGATAACCTGGTGGCTACTGTGCGCAAGCACCTGCCGGATATGTACCGCTATGTTGCTCTGCGCAAGCGCATCCTGGGTGTGGACGAGCTGCACTACTATGATGTGTACGCCCCGCTGACCAAGGGCGTCAGCGCCCATTACACCTATGACCAGGCCAAGCAGATGGTTCTGGATGCCGTTGCACCGCTGGGCGAAGAGTACGGTACCATCGTTCGCAAGGGCTTTGCCGAGCGCTGGATCGATGTGTTCCCCAACAAGGGCAAGAGCGGCGGCGCTTACTCCGGCGGCAGCTATGATTCCAACCCCTATATCATGTGCAACTTTACCGGTACGCTGGACAGCGTTTCCACCATTGCGCATGAGATGGGCCACAGCATGCACAGCTGGTTCAGCCGGCATACCCAGCCTGCCCAGTATGCCGACTATACCCTGTTTGTCGCAGAGGTCGCTTCCACCGTCAACGAGAACCTGCTCATTGAGCACCTGCTGGCGGAAAAGAACCAGGATCCCGCAACCCGCCTGGCCCTGCTGAATCAGTACCTCGAAAATTTCAAGGGAACCGTCTACCGCCAGACGATGTTTGCCGAGTTTGAGCGCGATGCCCACGCCATGGCCGAGCGCGGCGAAGCCCTGAATCCCGCCGCCCTGAACAATCTGTACAAGAAGCTCATTGTGGACTACTTTGGACCGGAGCTGGTTGTGGATGACGAAGTACAGTACGAGTGGGCACGCATCCCGCACTTCTACCGCCCGTTCTATGTTTATAAGTATGCAACCGGCTATTCCACTGCCGTGGCTTTGTCCGAGGGCATCCTGAAGAACGGCGAACCGGCTGTTAAGAAGTACCTGGAGTTCCTGCACATGGGCGGCAGCGCTTACCCGCTGGATGAGCTGCGCCATGCCGGTGTGGACCTGACCACCCCCGCCCCGGTAGATGCTGCCCTGGATAAGTTCGGCCGCATTCTGGACGAAGCCGAAGCCTGCGTGGCACAGCTGGAAGCTGCAAAATAAGCAGGGGAAAGTCCTAGGGTGTATCTGATTCTTTGTTTTCAGATACACCTTAAGCGCACAATTAGAACCCCCAGTGCAGAAAATCAGCATCTTGCACGATTATTTGAAATATTTTTTGTGAATACTCTTGACAGAGCGTGGTTTATCCGCTATTATAATAAATGCGTGAGTTAAGGGGTTAAGTGCGGCCAAAATGGAAGCACAACCCCCGCAAAAAACTGCGCGGAATAATCAAGAAAGGAGAAAAGAAATGCCTACTTTTAACCAGCTCGTACGCAAAGGCCGTGAGGTCCTGGTAACCAAGAGCACTGCTCCTGCCCTTCAGAAGAGCTACAACTCCCAGAAGAAGCAGTACACCACCATGAACAGCCCCCAGAAGCGTGGTGTTTGCACCGCTGTTCGTACCATGACCCCCAAAAAGCCCAACTCTGCTCTGCGTAAAGTTGCCCGTGTCCGCCTGACGAATGGTATCGAGGTCACCTCCTACATTCCTGGTATCGGCCATAACCTGCAGGAGCACAGCGTTGTCCTGATCCGTGGCGGTCGTGTTAAGGACCTGCCCGGTGTCCGTTACCACATCATCCGTGGTACTCTGGATACTCAGGGTGTTGCAAACCGTAACCAGGCTCGCAGCAAATACGGCGCAAAGCGTCCCAAGGCCGGTGCCAAGAAGTAAGGAAACATCTTTTCGCCATAAAATGGTCAGCTGACCCTTTTGTGGCATAACGGGAGTTTTCTTTAACTTTCGAGTACCGATGATATCATTAATGTGAAGGAGGGAAGAAAGATGCCCAGAAGAGGTAAAATCGCAAAGCGCGAAGTTCTGGCTGATCCTATTTACAATTCCAAGCTCGTCACCCGTCTGGTCAACAGCATCATGCTGGATGGCAAGAAGGGCGTCGCTCAGAAGATCGTTTACGAAGCTTTTGAGACTGTCAAAGAGAAGACCGGCAACGATCCTCTCGAAATGTTCGAGAAGGCCATGGAAAACATCATGCCCAGCCTCGAAGTTAAGGCCCGCCGTGTCGGCGGCTCCACCTACCAGGTCCCCCTGGAGGTCAGCCCCGCCCGCCGCGAGACCCTCGGCCTGCGCTGGCTGACTCTGTACAGCCGCAGCCGTGGTGAAAAGACCATGTCCGCTCGCCTGGCCGCCGAGATCATTGACGCTACCAACAACGTTGGCGGCGCTGTCAAGAAGCGCGAAGATACCCACAAGATGGCAGAAGCCAACAAGGCTTTCGCGCATTACCGTTATTGATCTGCTTACTGAGGAGGTTTAAGCCATGGCAACGCCGAGAGACGTATCCCTGCAAATGACCCGAAATATCGGTATCATGGCCCACATCGACGCAGGCAAGACCACCACCACCGAGCGCATTCTGTACTACACCGGTATTAACCATAAGATCGGCGAAGTTCATGACGGCGCTGCTACGATGGACTGGATGGAGCAGGAACAGGAACGTGGTATTACCATCACTTCCGCTGCAACCACCTGCTACTGGAGCCACACCGAGACCCAGCACGATCCGGCTCTGTTCAAAAAGAACCGTCATCGTATCAACATCATCGACACCCCGGGCCACGTTGACTTTACTGTTGAAGTTCAGCGTTCTCTGCGTGTTCTGGACGGTTCTGTTACCGTTCTGGCCGCAAAGGGTGGCGTTGAGCCTCAGTCTGAAACCGTTTGGCGCCAGGCTGACGAGTACAAGGTTCCCCGCATGGTTTACGTCAACAAGATGGATACCATGGGTGCTGACTTCTTCCGCTGCGTACAGATGATGCATGATCGTCTGCATGCCAACGGTGTGCCTATCCAGCTGCCTGTCGGCCAGGAAGACACTTTCCGCGGCATCATCGATCTGATCGACATGAACGCCGATATCTACTATGATGATATGGGCAATGATGTACGCGTTGAGGAAATTCCTGAAGACCTGAAAGAACAGGCTCAGGAATATCATGACAAGCTGATCGAAGCTGTTGCTGAGACCGACGAAGAGCTGATGATGAAGTACCTGGACGGCGAAGAGCTGACCAAGGGAGAAATCAAGGCTGCTCTGCGTAAGGCTACTATTTCCAACGAGATCGTTCCTGTTGTCTGCGGCTCTTCTTACAAGAACCGTGGCGTTCAGAAACTGTTGGATGCAATCGTTGATTATATGCCTGCTCCGACCGACGTTGCGGCCATCAAGGGCACCAACCCGGAGACTGGCGAGGAAGAAGATCGCACTTCTTCCGATGATCAGCCGTTCTCTGCACTGGCATTCAAGATTATGACTGACCCGTATGTCGGTAAGCTGTGCTTCTTCCGCGTGTACTCTGGTACCGTTGAGGCTGGCACCACTGTTTACAACTCTGTTAAGGATCAGGACGAGCGTATCGGCCGTATCCTGCAGATGCATGCAAACAACCGTAAGGATATCGACATCTGCTACGCTGGCGATATCGCCGCTGCTGTTGGTCTGAAGAACACCACCACTGGTGATACCCTGTGCGATGAGAAGCATCCCATCATCCTCGAGTCCATGAACTTCCCCGAGCCGGTTATCCGCGTTGCCATCGAGCCCAAGACCAAGGCTGGCAGCGAGAAGATGGGTATTGCCCTGTCTAAGCTGGCTGAAGAGGACCCGACTTTCCGTACCTGGACCGATGAAGAAACCGGTCAGACCATCATCGCCGGCATGGGCGAGCTCCACCTGGAAATCATCGTGGACCGTCTGCTCCGCGAGTTTAAGGTCGAAGCTAACGTTGGCGCACCTCAGGTTGCCTACCGTGAAACCATCCGCAAGGATGCTAACCAGGAAACCAAGTACGCACGTCAGTCTGGTGGTAAGGGCCAGTATGGTCACGTTAAGATCAAGATTGAGCCCAACCCGGGTAAGGGTTATGAGTTTGTCAACGGTATTGTTGGCGGCGCTATCCCGAAGGAATACATCCCCGCTGTTGACAACGGTATCCAGGGCGCGATGAAGTCCGGCATTCTGGCTGGCTATCCCGTCGTGGATGTCAAGGTCACTCTGTGGGACGGCTCCTATCATGAAGTTGACTCCTCTGAAATGGCGTTCTCCATCGCCGGCTCCATGGCATTCAAGGATGCTATGAAGAAGGCTGATCCCGTCATTATGGAGCCCATCATGAAGGTTGACGTTGTTGTTCCTGACGAGTATATGGGCAACGTCATTGGCGACTTGAACAGCCGCCGCGGCGCGATCCAGAACCAGGAATCCACCGATGGCACTGCCCGTGTCACCGCTATGGTTCCTCTGTCCGAGATGTTCGGTTACGCTACTGACCTGCGTTCCAAGACCCAGGGCCGTGGCCAGTACTCCATGGAGCCGGCTGATTACCAGCAGGTTCCCAAGAGTGTTGCAGATAAGATCATGACCGAGCGCAATAAGGGCTGATTCTGCACAAATTCGCGCAAAATACTTGATTTTTCTTGAAAAATCTAGTATGATAGCCTTACAACAGGCTATTTTATCTGTTTGAATTAAAGGAGGATACTTCCAATGGCTGAAAAGGAAAAATTTGACCGCTCTTTGGAGCATGTCAACATCGGTACCATCGGTCACGTTGACCACGGCAAGACCACTCTGACTGCCGCTATCACCAAGGTTCTGGCTCTGAAGGGCGACGCCGATTTCATGGATTACTCCAGCATCGATAAGGCTCCTGAAGAGAAGGCTCGTGGTATCACGATCAACACCGCTCACGTTGAGTACCACACCGCGAAGCGTCACTATGCCCACGTTGACTGCCCGGGCCATGCTGACTACATCAAGAACATGATCACCGGTGCTGCTCAGATGGACGGCGCTATCCTGGTTGTTGCTGCAACCGATGGCCCGATGCCGCAGACCCGTGAGCACATCCTGCTGGCTCGTCAGGTTGGCGTGCCCAAGATCGTTGTGTTCCTGAACAAGTGCGATATGGTTGACGACGAAGAGCTGCTCGACCTGGTCGAAATGGAAGTTCGCGAACTGCTGGACAGCCAGGATTTCGACGGCGACAACACCCCGATCATCCGTGGTTCCGCTCTGAAGGCTCTGGAGAGCACTTCCAAGGATCCCGATGCTCCGGAATACAAGTGCATTTGGGAGCTGATGGACGCTGTTGACAGCTACATCCCGACCCCGGACCGTGCTGCTGATAAGCCGTTCCTGATGCCCGTTGAGGACGTTATGACCATCTCCGGCCGTGGCACCGTTGCTACCGGTCGTGTTGAGCGTGGTACTGCTCATGTCGGCGATCAGATGGAAATCGTTGGTCTGAAGGAAGAGAAGCTGACCACCACCATCACTGGTCTGGAAATGTTCCGCAAGAGCCTCGAGTTCGCTCAGGCTGGCGACAACATCGGCGCTCTGCTGCGTGGTATTGACCGTGACCAGATCGAGCGTGGCCAGGTTCTGGCTGTTCCCGGCTCTGTTCATCCCCACACCACTTTCGATGGCCATGTTTACGTCCTGAAGAAGGAAGAAGGCGGCCGTCATACCCCGTTCTTCAACAACTATCGTCCTCAGTTCTACTTCCGTACCACCGACGTTACCGGCATCATCACCCTGCCCGAAGGCACTGAGATGTGCATGCCCGGCGACAACGTTGATATGCACGTTGAGCTGATCACCCCGGTTGCCATGGAAGAAGGCATGCGTTTCGCTATCCGCGAAGGCGGCCACACTGTTGGTTCCGGCGTTGTTTCCAAGATCGAGAAGTAATTTTCGGCTTGTGATATAGCTTTCAAGGCTCCTGCTGTTAAGGCAGGGGCCTTTTTGTTGTGTACGACTTATGGGACGGGGAGGGGGCAAAGGCCGGGTGTGGAAGACCAAGGAAGGCATCATGAAAACATCAGGAATTGTAGATAGGGGAGAGGACACCATTCGGAACTTTGAAAAAGTGGAGCAGGAGGGGGCACTCACACCGCCCTACCTTGGGAAGGTGTATTTCAGGTCGCGGTTAAGGGGCAAGGGTTGATCTATCCCTAAGTTTTCGGAACGGTCAGGAACGCTCTCTACAGTACAATTTATAATGGGCAATTCTCAACCTCCAATTTTCTCTTCAAGTTTCCTCCAATCTCTGCCAAATCTCTCAACAACAAGCCAAACCGAAATGGCAAAAAATGCGCGATCACAATACCGGGTGAATGGATTAAGAGATTGCAAAGAACATTATCGGGGTAAATGTTTAATCATTTGATAAAATCAGGAATAAACCATTCAAAAATGTTAATAAATACCGCCAAAGGGTCACCGCACCGCAACGCAAATAATGTGCGAAAAACAGGTTTCAGTTGATTCAAGGACAAAAATTTACCTAGAAACCGCTCTAATGAACTATGCAAATTCTGGCAACTGTGATATAATGTATATACCTAGATGTGTCGGAATGGTTATCATTTGCGGGATCAAGGCATGCAGCCGGTACAACGTTTTGTCAGCCGCTGTGCCGGGGCCAAAAGCCCCAAAAGCAGGCCGCAGCCCGGCAGGGGATCGCCAGACCGAGGGGAGCACAACCAGGCGTTTTGCAATCAACACCTGCAAAGTGCCGCACATCTGCCGTACCACTTTTCACACAAAAGGGGAAAGTAGTAACACTTAAGGGAGGATAAAACTATGAAGAAAAACCTTCAGCGTTTTGGTGCATCCGTGCTGGCAGCAGCCATGGTTGCCCAGAGCGTGGCGCTTCCCGCAGCAGCCGAAACTACCAAGATTGATTCTTCGGTAGCGCAGTCTGTTGCAGCTAGCGCAGCAAGCGCGGCCAGCGCTGTGCAGTCCCTGCCCAAGTTCACCAGCACCGCAGACCTGATCAAGCAGACAGCCCAAACGCTGGCTGCCCAGGGCGAAGTGCATGAACTGGAGCAGGATGATGCCAAGCTGGAAGCGACTGCACAGAGCAAGGCGGGCATGAGCCTTGCAGCGTTGGAAAATGCACTGGCCGATGCCATGTACGCCAACGCCGCAGCCGGCAAGATCAACACCGAAGCCTATGGCCTGAACAAGGACGAGATGGCATCGGTGATGGCTGCCACCATCAAAACGTATCATCTGTCCAGCGCCGTTACCGACCTGGGCTATGAGACGAACGCCGCAGGCGTTGTGACCGCCGTTACCTTTACCGGCAGCTCCGGCATGACCTCTGCGATGGAGTCCATGACCAACAGCGATGATGAAGTGATTGCGCAGCAGGCTGACAGCTACGCACAGGCTTACGTTGCTGAAAACTCCGATACCTTTGCGGCCAGCGCCGCTGCAGACGGCCATACCTATGGCGAGCCGAAATGGTACTGGAATGACACCAACCCGGAGGATGGCCACACCCATACCTGGAAGGAAACCCCCGATGGTTACTGGACCAAGACCGATGACGGCTGGGCTTACACCGCTGTGTATACCTGTGAAAAGGACGATGCCTACCAGAAGGTAGAAGGCACCGTAACCAAGGATACCACCGAGGCAAAGCCCGGCGTTGCCGGCAAGACCGTTTACTCTGCCAGCGTGCCCGCTGACAAGAGCCCGGTTAAGAAGGAATACAAGGAACCCACCACCCGCACCGACGACATTGCCGCCCTGCCCTGCCAGAGCCATGTTGTGTCCAAGGATGCAGATGGTAACTTTGTTGCTACCTTCAACTGGGAAATGAAGAAGGTCGAGGGCGAGCTGGCCGCTGACTACAGCAACGCCCAGCTGTTCTATGACAGCGAAACCGGCAAAATTTCTGCCGGCGCTCCCGTTACCATTGACTGGGAATGCACCAGCGTCACCTTCAAGTGCGCTGTCTGCGGCGAAGAAATCAAAACCCAGCCGGTAATGACCATGCCGGTCAGCGTTGTGGTAGACCAGAATGACAATTCCGTCTACATCAATGTGGGCGGCACCCCGACCCTGGATACCACCTCCGGCGGCACCGGCGTTACCCTGGTGTCCGCAATGAAGGACGGCAACTGGTACGATATGCAGAACAACCCGGTTGACGCAAGCAAGGTGAACTTCACCTATCAGAGCGGCGACAACAAGGGCAAGAACAGCCTGCTGCTGTACGACAGCCAGAAGACTGCCGTGTATGTGGACGACCAGGGCAACCAGGTCACCAATACTTACGATGTCTCGACTGCGCAGATGAACTACTACTACTTCCAGCTGTCGCAGTTCAACCAGGACGAAGCAGAGTACTTCGGCGTGGTTGCCCCGTTCTGGACCTCCAAGGGCGTTCAGAAGCAGGGCGAGGATGGCAGCATCACCGGCACCATGGGCGCAATCAAGATATTGTGCAGCATTGATCCGAACGATGATGTCCCGCCGACCACCATGGCATTCATGCTGAATATGCTGCCGCAGGCGTTCATGTCTTACGTCATGAACTATGGCGAAGCTCTGAAAGCCATCCGTGACGCAGGCTTGGCACAGGTTGCCAAGCTGGGTGACAGCGCTGACTATGTCACCAAGCTGCTGATCCTGCACGACTGGATCTCCCAGGTTGCAGAATTCGATATGGGCTCCATGGGCGATATCACCGGCGGCGGCAACAACGACCCCATCCAGACGACTGCTTTCGGCGCCCTGCTGGGCGGCGAGATCGGCGCTAAGGGCGTTGAGTATGGCTGCATCTGCCTGGGCTATGCAGCTGCATTTAACTACATGGTCCAGAATTTGCCTGACAACAAGAGCATCTATAAGAATGATGACGGCAGCTGGAAGACCCCCGATGAAGTAGGCGATAACGCTGTTGTTGACTTTGCCCAGATCCTGTATTACTGCAATACTTCTGATACCAGTGTTGCCGGTAATGCGTTCGGCGGCGGCATGTTCAACAACGTCCACTACTTCAACGCAGTCAAGGTCAACAAGCTGCAGGGTGACAGCAATTCTGCTACGATGACCACCGGCGAAGCCAACAAGAACTGGTACTATGTTGACGTCTGCTATGACGACGTGAACACCGAGTGCATGGCCCAGACCCGCGTTGAGAACGCAGGCGACCTGCGCCATGTCAACTTCCTGGTTTCTCCCTCCGGTCTGGAAGGCCGTTACAGCAAGTACTATGATTACATTGACTCGCTGTACGATGGCTACACCTACACCAAGAACAAGAATCCCGATGTGGATGATGACGGCAATGTTGTGTTGAACAACGGCAAGCCGCATTACTCTTACACCAAGGCGGAGAACAAGAACGAGACCCGTTACACCGATACCTGCTACGAGGATACCTGGTTCACCTCTATCTGCAGCCCCATCTACTTCGACGATAATTACTTCTATTACGTTGATACCACGACCAACCAGAACCTGTATAACAACATGCGCCGCCAGCAGTCCGAGAACGGCAACAACGGCAACTCTGGTTCCGGCAGCTCTGGTAACAACTCCCAGATGCAGCAGTTCATGAAGAAGATGCAGAACCAGGGCCCCGATACTCTGGAAGCACGTCCGCGTAATGCGAACTACTATATCCGCAAAGAGGATTCCAGCAGCAGACCCGGCGGCTTCAGCATGAGCAGCTTTACCAAGACGGATGACCCGTTTGATATCATCCTGATGTACTACAACGATCTGAAGGAAACCAGCAGCAACTTCAATGATGACGACAGCAATGCCAAGGTCCTGGCCGAAGCTGGCACCATCTATAAGATCGATACCAGTGCAAAAGATAAGCATACCAAGGTTGAAAACAACCTGAACACCGAGTGCCTGGCAGACGCTGCTGCAAAGCGGATCTACCCCGCACTGGTACACTCTACCGCACTGTATGATGGCAAGCTGTACTTCAACGTCAACAACGCCATCTACCGTATGGACCCGACCACCGGCGCAGTGGAAGAAGTGAAGGAATACAACACCGTCTATGGCGGCATTAAGCTGACCAAGGATAAGGACGGCAACATGGTTCCCGATACCCACTTTCCCGGCATGAGCATGGTTATCATGGACAGCCCCCAGAATACCGACAGTGTGCAGTATCTGAAGACCTTCATGAACCATCCTCTGGCGGGCCTGACCCTGCGTGACAGCTACAGCTTTGCTACCACCACCCAGCAGGGCCAGACTGTGATCACCGGCATCAACACCACCAAGGATCAGCTGGTCGTTTCTGTCGGCACCAACCTGTCCAACACCTATAAGGAACTGGTGGACGGCAAGGCAGAAGTCAAGACCGATGCCTCCGGCACTTCTTATGCAAACCGTAAGAGCTACAAGACCGAGTCCTGGAACTACAACCCGAGTTACAACCAGAACATGGGCAGCTCTGACGAGAAGAACAAGAACGAAGAGTTCATGTGGTGCGCTAACCTGGTTGAAACCATGCCGATGTCCGACATGGTCAGCGACCTGAAGAGCGGCGAAACCACCAATGTTTCCGTTGAAGCATGGTGCGATACCCCCGCTTACACCCAGGACCGCACCAAAAAGTACGGCCTGACCAAGGGTGAAAAGAAGTACACTGACGACACACGGCCCAAGGGCCATACCTGGGCTAAGGACGAGCTGGAAACCAAGTCCGTTGGCAACAATGTGTACCTGTGCTCTGATTGCCATACCGCAACCGAGAGCGTACCTCACACTGTAACCCTGCCGGAAGCAGTTCAAGGCGTTACCCTGACCCTGGGCACCACCAACAACACCTACATCAAGGACGATACCGTTACCCTGACCGTAGAAAAGGAAGGCACCGATATCGTTACCGTTACCGCAAAGAACGGCGATACCGATGTTGCTCTGACTGAAGTTCAGGAAGCAGCGCAGGACGAAGCCGCAGCCCAGGCTACCACCGAAAAGGCTAAGACGGTTTACACCTTCACCATGCCGAACGGCGATGTGGACATCAGCGTTACCAAAAACGCCAAGACCTATGCGGTCAATGTTGCTCCCCTGACCAATGGTGAGATCACTGCTTCCGCTAAAGAAGCAGCTGAGAAGGAAACCGTAACCCTGACTGCTAAGCCCGCGACCGGCTATGCCCTGAAGGCTGGCAGCGTGAAGGTTACCTACAAAGACGCTGACAACACCGAACAGACCGTAAAGGCAACCGTTGACGAAAAAGACGCCAATGTTTACACCTTTGCAATGCCTGCGTACCCTGTCAACGTCAGCGCAGAGTTTGTTAAGGAATACAAGGTTACTGTGGCAGACACTGCTAACAAGAACGGCGAAACCAAGGTGAGCGCAACCGCAGCTGTTGAAGGCGCCGAAGTTACCGTTACCGTTAAGGCAGCTGATAACTACCAGCTCAAGGCTGACAGCCTGACCTACAGCTATAAGAGCGGCGAAGATACCAAGACCGAAAAGCTGACCCTGACCGATGGCAAGGCTACCTTCAAGATGCCAGCCGCTGATGTTACCGTTAGCGCTGTGTTTGAAGCACTGACTGCAACTCCGACTGCAACTCCGACCGCAACTCCGACCGCAACTCCGACCGCAAAGCCGGCAGAGCCGACTGCTGTGCCGGAGCCGACTGCTGTGCCGGAACCGACTGCTGTGCCGGAGCCGACTGAGGCACCGTCTACTGAACCCGAAACGCGCACCGCTCACGGTGCCGCTGAAAAGACCACCATTACCGCAATGGCTGTCTTTACCTGCACCGATAAGAACTGCGCAAGTGCACAGTTCGTGGATGCAACTGTAAAGCAGACCAGCGGCGTTACCACCGCTGCTGTCAACTTCAACGGCAAGGACTACACCGCCAAGTACGGCGAGAAGAACGGCTGGGTTGAAGAAAACGGCAAGAAGTACTGGTACGAAAACGGCGTGAAGCAGGGTACCACCGGCCGCGGCAAAGAGATCTATGATCCCGATTCCGACGCCTGGTACTGGCTGGATGCTGTCCAGGGCGGCGCAATGACCGTCAGCAAGGACGTTTACCAGGAATCCGCCGCCGGCCAGTGGGCTGATAAGCCCGATGGCACCGGCAAGTGGGTCCGTTACGATGAGAACGGCCACATGGTCAAGGGCTGGCAGACGACCGATAAGGGCACCTACTACTTTGACCTGATCACCGGCGCTATGGCTAAGGGCGCAGGCGATATTGACGGTGTACCTTGCGCATTTGACGAGTACACCGGTATCGCTCTGGACGGCCAGTGGCTGACCATCAAAGGCGCTGACTTCTGGTACGAAAAGGGCGTTCGCCAGGGCCTGGATGGCCGCGGCAAGGAAATCTATGACCCGGCTTCCGATGCTTGGTACTGGCTGGACGCCGTTGACCAGGGCAAGAAAGCCACCAGCAAGGATGTCTATCAGGAATCCGAAGCTGGCCAGTGGGCAGACCGCGCCGATGGTACCGGCAAGTGGGTCCGTTACGATGCACAGGGCCACATGATCAAGGGCTGGAGCGCTGACAAGCGTTACTATTTCGACCCGATCTATGGCACCATGGCTAAGGGCGATGCAGTCATCGACGGCCGTACTTATCACTTTGATAAGAACACCGGCGTTCTGCAGTAATCCCACAGCCGAACAATGAGCTGTAACCAGCCCATTAACCTCTAAATAAAAATGCCGCAGCAGATGTAACAGTCTGCTGCGGCATTTTTGTATTTGTGGGCATAGGTTCGGTGAAATATTTGCCAGGCCAGTAGGGCGGGGGACCCCATGATTGTGGTGGCTCCCCTGGAGGGGAGCTGGACGCGAAGCGGCCTGAGGGGTGGTTCCTTGCCGCAAACCTAAAGCAATCGAATCCAACGCCTTGGAATAGTCACTGCGCCCGCAGGCACCTTGCCCTGCCACAAATCCCATCACGACCAATCGGACAAGGCCTCGGAACGGTCAAGACCGTTCCCTACAGAACAAATTATAATGGGCAGCACACCCTTAAACAATCAGTAGGGCGGGTGACCCCACCCCGCCGAAAGCTAGAAATAGTACACGATTAAAAAATCGCAATTTACCTTACCCGCATAATAAAGGCAAAACACAAAAACATGGCGAACACATCAGGCCGGTGCAAGGGCAAAACCTACTAAAAAGCTGCGGCTAAATTTGGCAAATATGGCGCGCGAAGTATAATTTTTGGAGGATATCACAAGCAGAACAAACAAACTTTGTCAGTTCAAACAACAAAAAAACAACAAACTGGCATGAATGCCAAAGAATGCGGCCGCGAATTGTGAAAGATTTTAATATATTTTCTTCGTTTTCTCCTTACCTGTTATCATTTGAATTTGCAATCGAAATATGGAACTTGTATAATAGAATAAAAGAAAAGTGTAAACTAAATGGGTGAAGAGGATTTGGTGCAATGGAAGATAAAAATAGATTCAGCATTCTGCTGGAGCATTTGCTGGAAGTTGCGGAGGTCAAGAACTATACCCTGGCCAAGCGCCTGCAATACGATGTTTCCTATATCAGCAAATGGGTCAGCGGCCGCATGCTGCCTGCCAAAAAGACTGAAAAGCGTGTGATGGAGGGCATCAGTGCCTGCGTGGTGGATGAAGCCACCGATGATGGCCGTGACCTGCTGCTGCGGGAATACAGCGTTAGCATCCCCAGTGACCTGAAAGCCGCCATTTATGATAACCTGATTGCTGAATATGATTATTTGCAAGAGGAGCTGGACAGCGGCGAGGCGCGCATTGGCCCCTATACGGACTTTTGGGCCGAGCTGAACATGCTGCAATACCTGACCAAAATGGCGCACCCCGTGCTGCGCCGCGTCAGCCAGCTGGACATTGTGGCTGTGATGGACCTGATGGAAATGGCGCGCGAATACCGCCTGAAAGTTGCCAACCTGCAAAACGGCCAGCTGGTGGACCAGCGCAGCTATGATAACGTCTATTTCAAGCTGATGATCGATATCAGCCGCGAAAAATGGGACCCCATCTATGATGCCGCGCTCATTATCAACGTGCTGACCAACTTCAGCCATATTCATTTCAAGCTGTTTGGCAGCACCGCGGCTGCCGGGCGCGCGGTGTTTGTGGTCAAGGGCGATTTTGCCATTACCGGCCTGCTGGTCAGCCACAGCCGCTGCGCCGCCGTTACCGCCACCGAGGACCCGCAGAACTGCGAAAGCCTGTATGATAACTTCTCCAAGCTCTGCGTGCGGGATGACCAGCTTTTCCGCGATACCAGCATGCGCCAGCTGATCAGCCAGTACGACTATATGCACACGCTGCTGGCCTCCAATCTGCGGTGGATGTTCGGCCACCTGAATGAGCTTCTGCTGCCGGATGACTTGTTTGAAGAGATCCTGACCGCCCACGAGGCCGAGCTGAAAGATTTTTTGGGTGCTACCCCTGCGGAGCTGCGTAGCGTACACAACCTTGCCAAAGGTGTGGTGGAGGAAACAAACATCCGCATCCTGATTTATGAAGCTGCATTTTCCTCCATGGCGGTTTCCGGCGAGCTGGACTTTTTCAGTTACAAGGTCAGCCTTACCCCGGATCAGCGCAGCCGGTGCATCAGCTATGTGCTGCAGCTTTGCAAGCAGCGTGAAAAACTTGAATTCCGCTTGATCAGCGGCCGCATTGTGAACGATTTCCAGTATGTGGCGGACCCCAATATGTTTCTTTCTGGCGCTGCATCGTATCTTCGGCTGGATAACAACTGCCCCATCAACCGGATTGCAATGGTCAACAACAGTGTGATGGAAGACCGCCTGAGTGAATATTTTGATCAGGTCTGGAATTTGGATGACCAGAACGTGACAAAAGAGCGCAACGCCATTGCGGAGCACATCCATCATGTCCTGCAGGGAATCCATCTGATTACCCGCGCCAAAAGTGATGAAATGGAAGAACTGCAAGAGAGCTGGATGAACAAAATCTAAAAATACAACATACATACGCATAAACATAAAGCCCTGGCTGCTGCGGTAGCTGGGGCTTTTGTTGCACCGAGGAAAATGAAATTGCAAGAAAACTCCATGCCAAAGCGTGAAAATCCATGTGAAAAAAGTGAATCACGCGGAATCAATTTCTGGAAATTTGTGCCATGGGATTCTCGTGCTTTCCGTAAACAGGAATGGTATACTATGTTCAGCACCGAAGATAATTGTAGCATTATGGTTCGGCGACGCTGTGCAACGATGTGCACAGCAGGGGAAAGCGCCATAAAGGTTTGGCGTGATTTGATTTGGATAATTTAATTCCCTGCAACTATAAGGGAAAGACATTTGGAGGAAATTGCAATGAATGAAAACGCGATGTTGACTGGCAAGCCCAGCATTGACCGCCCCTGGATGAAGTTCTATCCAGATGTTCTGCGCGGTATCCAGGTTCCGGCCTGCACCGTGGAGCAGTACCTCTCCGTGCGCGCTGCAGACCCTAACGTGATTGCCATGCACTACTATGGCGTGGATATCACCTGGGGTACCGTGTTCCGTAAGGTGGACGCCACCGCCCGCGCTCTGCAGGTGCTTGGCGTCAAGCAGGGGGACCAGATCCCCGTGTTCCTGCGTTCTGTGCCGGAATTCATTTATCTGCTGCTGGCAGCCGAGCGCATCGGCGCTTCGCTGCTGTGCCGTGACAACACCCTGGAAGAAAACATTGAAGCTGTTCAGAAAGCCAATGCCAAGGTGATTTTTGTTCACGACTTCTTCTCCAAGGCCGAAATCGAAGCCTACCGTGAGCAGACCAACGTGAATACCTATGTTATCGTTCCCGCTCTGGAAAGCGGCGACCGCGCCGCTATGCCGGTTTACCTGCAGCATTCCCTGGATGCCCTGTATCCGGATGTTCCCGCCCGTGGCTCTGATACCATGATGTGGGCTGATTTCTGTAACATGGGCCAGCGTTTTCGCGGCTTTGTGCCCGCTCCTGTCAACATTGACCGCCCGCTGCTGCGCGCCTACACCAGCGGTTCCACCGGCCCTTCCAAGCAGGTCATCCATTCTGCACACAGCATCATCGGCGTGCTGGCCCAGATGAACTTTTATGGCTCTTCGGATAAATTCCGCCCCACCTGGCTGCTGACCATCCTGCCCCCGGCTCTGATCGCTGTTGTGGTTTCCATGATGCTGCTGCCCCTGGCCGGCGGTATGCTGCTCATTCTGGATCCGTTTGTGGATGTGTACGATGTTGACCTGGAAATGATGCGCTACCGCCCCAACAACTGGCCCCTGATCCCCATGTTTGTGGAGGTTATCCGCCGCAGCAAGCGTCTTCCGGCTGACTATGATATGTCCCACATGCTGGCCATCGGCGCCGGCTGCGAGGCATTCAACAACAAGCAGCTGCGCAATGTTGAGGAGTTCCTTAAGCAGCATAACTGCAACCTGCGCTTTACTGCCGGCTACGGCAGCAGCGAGGCCGGCTCCAACGCCACTCTGCCCATGGCTCCGTTCCCGGTGCGTGACGGCAACGTTGGTGTGCCGATGATCCACAGCGTCATCAGCATCTTCAAGCCCGGCACCCAGGAAGAGCTGACCTACAATACCCCCGGTGAGATCTGCATGACGGGCCCCGGTGTGATGCTGGGCTATGACCGCCCCGAAGCAACCGCCAAGGCACTGCAGGTCCACGCAGACGGCAAGACCTGGCTGCACACCGGCGATATTGGCTATATGTCCGAGGACGGTGTGCTCTACACGATGACCCGCGGCGCATCCCCGCGCTTTGGCGGCGGCGACCTGATGGTGCAGCCGCTGGAGAACATCGTGGCCGATGCTGACATCAAGGGCATCAAGGACGAGTTCTTTGTTATCGTGCCGGATGATGAGCACGAGGGCTGCTTCCTGCCGTACCTGTACGTCCAGCTCAAAGATGGCTATACCTTGGACGATGTGCGCGATAAGATCAATGCCTGCCTGCCGGAACGTTACATGCGTCCGGTGGAGATTTTCACCGTACCGGAACGCCCGTTCTTCCACTTCAAGACCAACCGTATTGGTCTGAGCAAAGAAATCATCGCCAAGCGCAACCAGCAGAAAGAGAAAGCCAAGCGCAACAGCTTTGCCGATGGCTGCATTGCCTGATGACTTTGGCGTGATAAAATCATGATAATGTAACGGCATGTGCCCACCTTATGATAGAGATAAGGGGGCACATGCCTTTTGTTTTGGGGTGGGGGAGCGGATGAAGATGAACGGTACGCGCGGTTGGGGGATAGGGGAGAAGGGCAATCGGATTCCGGTGCGGGGAAGATACTTGTGAAGTTGTAAAATAAAACTTTGAAATCCATCCGCGGATGAAAAGTACGATAGGGCACTGTATCATTAGCCACATGCTGAAAAAATGCTGTAGGGAACGGGATTGACCGTTCCGCAGCCTTATGGCAACACCGCACAATTCCCGCCTGACGGCTTAA
>OGPS01001335.1_pt1 | contig 18592 bp, 15 predicted proteins | sample 1552931 | NCBI WGS metagenome assembly OGPS01 (sample SAMEA2580252, study PRJEB22360) | human gut metagenome | biome: human gut; feature: human-associated habitat; material: faeces | place: Denmark | collected 2008/2010 | reverse complement strand
TTGTGTGGCTGACTGCAAGCATCCTTGCTTGGTCTAGGGGCGGTAGCCCCAGTAATATAGCCCCTTTCCTAGGGAAAGGGGTTTGGGGATAGGGATAGAGGATTCGCACTATCTTATAAAAAACAGACTTTTTCTACAAGCTGGACCGCAGGCATAGCCTGCGGTTTCTTTTTGTCCACATTACGTTAAATTGCCCTCTTAAACAAACAAATTTTGCAACATAGGGTTGACAAGCAAAGAAAACAGTGCTATAATACCTATATCGACAAATTGTTGATTATTTTTGTGCCATAAGAAAGGGGAAATGTAAAAATGGCAGAAAAGCGGATGTTTTCAAAGCAGGTATTATGGAGCGATAAATTTATAGATCTGCCATCGCCGGCACAGGTGCTGTACTTTCAGCTTTCAATGTATGCTGACGATGAAGGGTTTGTCAACTGTGCAGGATATGTACGCAGGCTCACGGGGTGCAGTGAAAGCGATATAGAAGCATTGTGCAAAAACGGCTTTATTATCCCGTTTGAGTCAGGCGTATATGCAATCGCTCACTGGAAGATAAATAACCACATACGCTCTGACCGTATGAAAAAGACCTCGTTTTCAGATGAGCGTGATATGCTCTATGTCCGTGCAGACGGGATGTATATACTCGATCCCGAAAAAGCGGCAGAGCAGAGGAAATCAGCCGGGCAGGAAAAAGCCGTGACAACAAAATGTAGTCAAGCGTCTGACATCTGCCCGTCAGATGACGGCACAGGCAAGGAAAGTTCAGATAAGGACAGCACAGTCAAGAGCAGTTTTGATGAGGTAAGTGCCGTTTTGTCGGACGAAACTTACAAAAAATCGCTCTCCGCCGCCGCATACAAAGCAAAATTAACCGAAAAATTCGGTGCGGACAACGTTGAGCGATATATTGAACGTTTCAATAAATGGGCTGATATGCACGGGCGGCAGAATATGCCTGTATACCCTACCATCGAGAAGTGGATGAAGGAGGATAACATCAGACGGTGCGAAAACGCAAACAGCAGTTTTACAGACGAAATGCTTGACGAGTGTCTGATGATCGACTACATAAGCTCAGACGAGAAACGAACAGAATAGAGTAAGTACAATAAGAAAGCTGAAATTGAAAGCGGAAAATTCAGCTATATATCTGCCTGACTTGCCGGGGCAGAGCGAATTGTATTTGCTGAGCGTTATAAGGCTTGCGAGCGAAGCTATCAGCGTTCCGACACCGCCGATATTAACTCCGAGCAAGAGGCTGTGATAATCGTTTGTAAACTGCGAGAGCAGTATTGCCGAAGGAACGTTGCTTATAAACTGGCAGGAAATCACACTGAAAAGCAGGGGGTTAAGCTGAAGGGCGGATGAAAACAGGTCCTTTATCACATCTATCCTTGCCATATTTCCGGCAAAAATAAAGAAAAATACGAATGTGAACAAAAGCGGATAATCAACTGCGGCAAGCGCTTTTCTGTCCATAACGACAAGCGTCAGCGTGATGAAAATCATTCCTATCAGGTACGGAATAAAATTGAACACGATAATTATAGCTATGGCGAACAGGAAAAGATAAGCGGCTGTACGTTTACGGTCGATTTTTTCGGGAGCGGACTTAAGCTCTATCGGCTCAGGCTTTACAAAGATAACACAGCATAGCGTTATCATTGCAACGGCAAGGATAAACGGCGGAAGCATTATCAGCGTAAATTCGCCTATCGGAATATTGAACTTTGAATAAAGATAAAGGTTCTGGGGATTTCCGAAGGGGGTGAGCATACCGCCGAGATTAGCGGCGATATTCTGCATTATGAACGTGAACGCCATATAGCGTTCCTTGCCTGCGGTATGCAGTACATAGTATCCCAGCGGAAGAAAGGTCAGCAGAGCCATATCGTTTGCAATCAGCATAGAGCCTATGAAGGTTACCCATACAAGCACCACTGTACAAAGCCGTATATTGCGGAATTTTTTTACTATGTTGCAGGCGAGAATATAAAAGAACTGTACGTTTTTAAGGGCGCATACGACCGCCAGTACGCTGAAAAGGCAGGCAAGCGTCTTGTAATCGAAATAATCGAGATATTTCTCGTCGGGCGGAACTATAAATGATGTGATAACCGCCGCCAGTAAAGCTATCACCATAACTGTATTTTTCTTTATAAAACTTATCGCAGTATTCATTGTTCTACACTCGTTATCTTGATCAAACCGCACAAAACCCTCCCGTAAGGGAGGGTAAAGGCTTGTTTGTTATGTTTATTATACCAGATCGTCCTCGTTGAAGGGGTCGCCGCATTCGGGGCAGAACTTCGGAGGATGTTCGGGATCGGCAGGTACCCAGCCGCACTTGTCGCACTTGTACTTCTTGGGAGCTGCAGGCTTTGACTTGCCGCATTCAGCACAGAACTTGCCTGTGTTGGTTGCGCCGCATTCGCACGTCCAGCTTGAAGGAGCGGGAGCAGCGGGAGCGTCACCTTCCTTGCTCTTGCCGCAGTTAGCGCAGAACTTGCCTGTGTTTGACTGACCGCATGAGCAGGTCCAAGCCTCAGGCTTCTTAGCGCCGCAGGAAGAACAGAATGCACCTGTGTTTGTAGCGCCGCACGAGCATTTCCATCCGCCCGGAGTAGGCTGCTGAGGTGTTGTCTGCTGAGGAGCCGCAGGCATACCGCCGAGAACGTTGTTACCTGCGTTCATAGCCATATTCATACCCATAAAGCCCATCATAGCACCGTTTTCATTTGAGCCTGCCGCTTCGATACCACGAGCAACGGCACCTGTCATCATAGCACGCTGAACATCGCCGCCGAGCATTGTATCAGCCTTAAGACGATCCTTAAGAAGCTCTTTTGTTTCTTCGGAAATCGTGATAGGGCCAAGACCGATATTTGTGAGCATCAGACCTCTCTGTGCCCAGTTGTTAGCGGTTTCGTCCTTAGTCTTGTTGGTAAGGTTGTTGAGCTGGCTTGTAATCTGGTTGTAGCTGTAGCCTTCTGCTGAAAGCTGGTTTAACGCTACCATCAGTGACTGCATGAACTCGTTCTTATACTGCTCGTTCTTGAAAATGTCCTTAACGTAGACCTGAGGAGCGTTTACGCCCTTGCTGAGAACTTCTGCGTAGAACTTGCAGGCATTCTCGGCATCGGGTATCTGAACCTCGAATGTGCCGTAGAAACGCAGTTCTACTGTTGTATTATAACGGGGATCGGGATAGGGAACGGGTGTTCCTGTACCGAAGGGGATTCCGGGCAGTTTCTGAAGGTTGATGTAGATTACTCTCTGCTCGGTGGCAGGTGTTCCGCCGTATGTGAATCTTGAAATAAGATCCTTGAGCGAATCCTTTATCTGACCTGCAAAGATTGAAGGTGCTGTCGAGTTGTCAAGTATGTAACGTCCGGGTTCTGTAACAACGTTTGTTATCTTGCCGTTGTCAAGGGTCAGCATACAGGTGTTTTCTTCAACCATGATTGCCGAGCCGTTGCTGATAACGTTGTCGGTTCCCTTTACGTTACTGCTTCTTGCATTACCGTTGTGCATCTTCTCGCCGTTAACAACAACAGTATCGTTGCCGATAACAGGGCAGTGAATGGCCTCTTTCCAGGTATCGCCGAGAGTACCTGAGAGAGCGCCTACAGCTGCTTTAATAAGTCCCATAGTAATATTTCCTTTCGTGTTGAGTTTTTAATTTATTTTACTAAATTAAAATCGTTGACCAGCCATATACGGTCGGCAATTTCTGTAATGCCGCTTCCGCAGTACGGACACTTCTTGCCCTTTGCAGACGCATCAATGGGAGCGCCGCAGTTGGGGCAGTTGCTTGAAAATACAATGCTTGTCGTCTGTTCGTGCAGATCCTGCTTGTAAGCGAGCGTTACGCTGTACGCTGTCTGCATAAGCGCAGGCTTTGCGCTGTCTGCCTTTTCTTCCGACACCTTTGCATATTCATACTGAAGAGAAATTTCAAACCTTGCCGTTGCTTCCTTGCTTCTGTTCTGGTAGCTTGCGATTCCGCAACGGTGAATTTTTATATTATTGAAAATCTCTTTTTCGTTGTTCGCATTAAGGGTGGTTATACGGTTATTGACCTTGTTTATAAGATCCTGCGTATATTCGCTTGCCTTAAGCGATTCGGCATTTTTGTTCATTATGGCATTGAGAATTGCGACTATTGCATTTCTTGCCTTGACCTCCATGCCCTTGTATCCTATTTCGGGGAAATCACGGGTGATGGCAGGACCGTACATTTCACTGAGGGCTGTTATACCCTTAGGAGTGGTAGCTTCCTCCTTGACACCCTTGTTTATCAGTTCCATTGCCTGTGACGGCGACATACCGAGATATTTCTGCGAAGCGCTCCGCACCTTCGACACAATGACAAGTACGATGATACCGATGACTATAAGCGGAGCAAGCCAGCTTAATATTGAAAGAATGAACGATGTTATATCCACATTATACTCCCTTTATACCGTCGTCTACAGTATCGTTTCTTATACCTGAGAAATCCGTCAGTACCCATGAATACTGACCTGTTGTAACAACAGAGCCGCAGTATTCGCATACACCGGAAGAAGAAATCTCAAGCGGTGCGCCGCAGTTGGGGCAGTTGTGTCCGGTCATCTTGCCGGTTTCCGTCTTTGTTTCGACACCGAGCGAACGTACAAACTTCATCTTGTACTTCTGAACCCAGCGTGTAGTCTTGTCGCCTCTTATAATCTTGCCTGTCTTTTCGTCCACCTGATAATCTATCATTCTTGAGGTGAGGTATGCCGTTACATATTCAAACTGCGAATCACGCTCATACGAGGTAAGGTAAGCCGTATCTATAGCGATGCTCTCGTAGTGGTAAACAACGCCCTGTTCTATCTTCGCCTGTACCTGCTTGCAGGTGGTGTTGTAAAGGTTTTCGTGCATAACCGGTCTTACGGGGGTCATGTCACGCTTGCACCAGGCATTTTCAATATCTATGTATACCTGCTTTGTGAAAGTGATAAGGTCGGAAGCCGAGAAGTTGGGATCCTTCTGTTTTATAATGCCTTCTATCTGTTCGGTTCTGTTGGGCAGTACAACGTTTGCGCCGTTCATTGATGAAGGACGTGTTGTGCCGCCGCCGGATTTCTTTTTGTTTCCGCCGATTGTTGATATGATAATAATAACAACAACTATGCCTATACCTATTATAACGGAAACAGGGTCGGCGTCACCGCTGTAGCTGCTACCGCCGTAATCGTTACCGCCGTAGTCATATCCGCCGCCATAGTCGCCTCCGTAGTCGTAACCGCCGCCACCGCCGTAGTCGTTATTGTCAAACGCACTTACGGAAAAGCAGAGCAGAAGCGCCGCTGTTATTGTCGCAATAAATGTTACAATAATCTTCTTCATAAATTTCTCCCTTATTATCGAAACAGTCTGCATTAAAATGCAGGCCGATATTTTTATTACTTTATGACAGAATAGCACAGTATCCTGCTTTGATTATACAATACTTCCACAAAAAAGTCAATAATTGATAGAAGAAATACGGTAAATATGGCGAAAAATCTAAATAAACATATTATAAAGAACGTAAGTACCGTTAACTATCAATGCTGCCGACCGTGCGAAAAGCGATCGTTACTTTTTTACGGCGTTTTCAAGTACGGTCTTGAGGGTGCCGCTGAGAAGTTTTGACATTCTTTCGATAAGCTCGTCGGGATCGTTTTTCATACCGCCCTCAAGCCAGTCAAGGACAATGCCGACAATTGCGTATTTATAGAATGATGCGATAAACTTCTTATCATCATCGGAAACGCTGAGCTTCAGCGTCTTTGAAACGTTATCAATGAATTTGCCGGCAAAGTCAAGTGAAACGCTGTAAAGATAACGCTCGATAGTTTCACGGTGAAGTGAGTTATATACATGGTATATCAGCTTCTTGTTCTCCTTTACGAAGCAAAGCCCTGTCTTGAGCCCTTCCTCCCACGACTGACCGACCTCCATCTTTTCTACGGATTTCTGCGCTTCAGTAAGGAAGATTTCTTCGAGAAGCTGATAAATATCGCTGTAATGATAATAGAACGTGTTGCGGTTTACTCCGCAGTCATCGGTAATGTTCTTTACCGTTATTTTATCTAAGGGCTGATTGCTCAGCAGTTTTTTGAACGATTCCTGTATTGCTCTTTTGGTAAGTTCGGACATATTACCTCCGTTTTAGCCTGTGGTTTCTCCTGCTTTCTATTTTACGGTTATAATTATACAACATTCCCGTTAAAAATTCAAGTTTTAGGCAAAAGGTTGCATCTGCCTAAAAATCGGTCAATTTATACCGATTGCCCTAAAATTGAACAGCGGCGCAGGATTGACCGTTGTATAAACCGTCACGGCGGGTTAAAATATAGCTGTAAAGAAAAAGAAAGGACTGAAAATCATGAGATTTATCAAACGTGCAAAAGCAGCATATATTTCCACTTGCGCCGCAATAGCGGTCATAGGACTTATACTTATTCTTTTCCCGGAGATCTCAATGCTTGCGGTATGCTATATGCTCGGAATAGCGGCTATAGTATTCGGCATTGTAAAAATCACGGGATATTTTTCAGCCGACCCCTATGGGCTGGCGTTCCAGTTTGACTTTGCATTCGGTATCATAGCGATCCTGCTCGGACTTGTAGTTATTATCCATCCGGGTAATATAATGGCTCTGGTGCCTGTCATAATGGGTATTTATTTTATGATTGACGGCATAATGAAGATACAGACAGCCGTTGATGCAAAGCGTTTCGGCGTAAAAAGCTGGTGGCTGATTCTTATCAGTGCAATAGTTACAGGCGGAATAGGAATACTGTTACTCGTAAATCCCTTTGAGAGTGCGGTAGCGCTTACTGTTCTGCTCGGTATCACATTGCTTGCTGACGGCATTTCAAATATATGGATTGCCGCATACACAGTCAAGGCTATAAAAAAAGAAGTACACGCCGATGACAAAATCTATGTAGAAACAAGCAACAGGGAGGACAAAGATGATTAAGCTAGGCAAATGGATAACAAAGCACAGAGTAATCATTCTTATAGTTGCGGTCGTACTGCTGATACCCTCGGTACTCGGTATGATAGCTACAAGAATAAATTACGATATGCTCAATTACCTGCCCGACACTATGGAAACCATACAGGGTCAGGACATTCTGCTGAATGACTTCGGCAAGGGCGCATTCAGTATGATAATTGTGGAAGATATGGAACCGAAGGACGTTTCCGCTCTTAAAGAAAAAATAGAAGCGGTAGATCACGTTGACTCGGTAATATGGTATGATTCGATAGCAGATGTTTCAATACCTATGGATATTCTTCCCGACAAGATAAAAGACGCATTCAACACCGATCATTCAACGGTTATGGCGGTATTCTTCGATACATCGACATCAGCCGATGAAACAATGGAAGCTATCAACACGATAAGAGATGTAACGAACAATCAATGCTTCGTTTCGGGTATGTCCGCAATGGTAACAGACCTTAAAAACCTTTGTGAGCAGGAAGAGCCGATATATGTCGCTATCGCAGTAGTTCTTGCTGTAGTGGTAATGATGCTCTTTATGGATTCTTTCCTTATCCCGATAATCTTCCTCGCAAGTATCGGTATGGCTATTCTCTACAACTTAGGCAGTAACTACTTCTTAGGTGAGATAAGCTACATAACAAAGGCACTTTCCGCTATACTGCAGCTTGGTGTTACGATGGACTATTCAATATTCCTCTGGCACAGCTACAACGAGCAGAAGGTAAGATTTGACGGCGATAAGGAACGTGCGATGGCACACGCCATTTCAAACAGTATCATTTCTGTGGCAAGTTCTTCTATCACAACAATTGCCGGCTTCCTTTCAATGTGCTTTATGAGTTTTACGCTCGGTGCGGATCTCGGTATCGTAATGGCGAAGGGCGTTGTATTCGGTCTTATCGGCTGTGTAACTATCCTCCCGTCACTTATCCTTGTATTTGACAAGGCTATCGAGAAAACAAGGCACAAACAGCTTATGCCGAAGTTCGACAAGGTGGCAAAATTCATCACAAAGCGTTCGTGGATATTCCTTATAATATTCGCAGTGCTGATAGGACCCGCGGTTTACGGCTATAACAACACACAGAAATATTACGATCTGAGCCAGACAATGCCTCAGGATATGGACTTCGTTATCGCCAACACAAAGCTGAAGGACGATTTCGGAATGTCAAACGTTCATATGATACTCGCTGATTCAAAGCTGTCGCAGAAGGACGCAAAGGCAATGCTTGACGAGGTCGGAAAGGTTGACGGTGTAAACCTTGCGGTAGGCTTCGATTCGCTTATCGGCTCGGCTGTTCCCTCAGAGATAATTCCGGATTCTATCTCGGATGTGCTTAAGAGTGATAAGTACCAGCTTATGCTTGTAGGCAGTGAATACGGAACGGCAACAGACGAGGTAAACAATCAGGTAACAGAGATAAACAACATTATAAAGAAGTATGACAGCTCGGCAATGCTTATCGGTGAAGCACCCTGTACGAAGGACCTTATCGAAGTAACCGACAGGGACTTCAAGGTAGTCGATGTAATTTCGATAGCCGCAATCTTCCTTATCATTCTGGTAACCTTCAAGTCGGTTTCACTTCCGCTGATACTTGTAGCGGTAATCGAGTTTGCCATATTCGTAAACCTCGGTATTCCGTGTTACACAGGTACAGAGCTTGCGTTCATCGCACCTATCTGTATCAGTACCATCCAGCTTGGCGCAACCGTTGACTATGCAATCCTTATGACAACAAGATACAAGAAGGAACGTAACAAGGGCAGTGATAAGAATGAGGCGGTTTATACAGCACTTAAGTCGTCAATACCCTCAATTATAGTAAGTGCGCTCGGCTTCTTCGCCGCTACATTCGGTGTAGGCATTTATTCAAACGTAGATATGATAAGCTCACTTTGCGCACTTATGGCAAGAGGCGCAATCATAAGTATGGTATCGGTAATCCTGTTATTACCTGCTATGCTCAAGCTGTTCGATAAGATTATAATCCATACAAGCCTCGGCTTTAAAGAAGCAAGACAAGCCGGCAAAAAGACGAACTGAGAAAGGACAACAGTATGAAAGAGATAAGAAAAAAGATAATAAAGATAGTTTCAATAGTTCTTGCCGCCGCAATGATAGGCACATCTTCGGGACTTCTCGCATTCGCCGCACAGGGCGGTAACGATAATAATACATCGTCATCCGTTTCTGACAGCACAGAAACCGGAAGCAACGAAAAGAGCAGCTCGGATACGGACGGCAAGGAAGAAACGGTATATATCATCTCAAACGCAGACGGTACAACAAAGAAGGTCATCGTCAGCGATTGGCTGAAGAACGGCTCGCACAACGCCACGATAGAGGACGAAACCTCGCTTAAGGACGTTAAGAATGTAAAGGGCAACGAGAGTTTTACAAACAGCGGTGAAAATTACAAATGGGCGGCTGAAGGCAGTGACATTTACTATCAGGGTACGACAGACAAGACGCTCCCCGTTGATATGAAGATTACATATACTCTTGACGGCAAGACGGTCACTCCCGATGAAATCAAAGGCAAGAGCGGCAAGGTAACAATCCGCTTCGACTATACGAATAATGAAAAACGTACCGTGAAGGTTGACGGCAAGGATATGCAGATGTACGTTCCTTTCCTGATGGTAACAGGAACGGTTCTTGATAACGAGAAGTTCTCGAACGTAAAGGTAACCAACGGCAAGCTGGTAAACGACGGTGACAGATCGGCGGTTCTCGGCTTTGCACTTCCCGGTATGCAGGAAAACTTAGGACTTGACAAGGACGATTATGAAATCCCCTCATACGTTGAAATCAGCGCAGATGTCAAGGATTTCGAGCTTATGACCTGCATGACGGTAGGTACGACAGAGTTGTTCAACGAGGTCGATACCGACAAGCTCAATATGGACGATATTGACGGTACTATCAAGGAATTCACAGACGCTGTAGATCAGCTTTCAGACGGCTCTTCACAGCTTTATGACGGACTTGTTACGCTGTTTGAAAAATCGGGCGAGCTTGCTGACGGTACAAAACAACTTGCAGACGGTGCAGGCACTCTGTATGACGGCACAGGCACACTTGTAAACGGCACAAACGATTTAAAGAGCGGTGCGGATGAACTGAACGTAGGCGCAGTAAAGCTGAAGGACGGCACGGTTTCTCTGGTAGCCGGTATCAAGGATCTGAAGACAGGTGCAGAGGCTCTTGACAGCGGTGCAGGAAAGCTGAAGGAAGGCACATCTGCACTGGCAGGTGGTGCAAACGATCTTATCAAAGGTGCAGATAAGCTTAACAGCGGTGCGTCATCGCTTGACAGCGGCGCATCTCAGGTGGAGAACGGTGCAGGACAGGTAAGCGCAGGAGCTTCAGAGCTGAACGAAGGTCTTGGTGAACTTTCATCAAACAGCGAACAGCTGAACGCAGGCGCAAAGCAGGTATTTGATACGCTGTTATCCACAGCCGAAACGCAGATAAAGGCATCCGGTCTTACCGTTTCAAAACTGACGATAAGCAATTACAAGACAGAACTTAACAAGCTGGTAGATTCTCTTGACAAGGATAAGGTCTACACTCTTGCTTACAATACGGCACTCAAAACGGTAACTGCCGAGGTAGAAAAGAACAATGACGCTATAACAGCAGGCGTTACAAAAGCTGTACAGGCAAAGGTGCTTGAGGGCGTTCTCAAAGCCGCAGGCTATAATATGACCGCAGAGCAGTACAATGCGGCAGTAAAGGCAGGACAGATACCCGAAGCCGTACAGGCTAAGGTTACAGCCGCAGTTTCCGCTCAGATGGCAACAGATGCTGTAAAGGCTCAGATAAGCACAAATGTTGAAGCACAGAAGAAACAGCTTATTGAGCAGAATATGAAAAGCGAAAAGGTCACAAAGCAGATAAACGAAGCTGTAGCAAAGGCTAAGGCAGGTCAGACAACGATAAAAAATCTTATTGCACAGCTTGATTCCTACAATCAGTTCTATACAGGACTTACTCAGTATACGGCAGGCGTTGACAGTGCCTATGACGGCTCAAAGACACTGTCGGCAGGTGCTACACAGCTTTACAGCGGTACTAAAATTCTTCACAGCGGTGCTACACAGCTTAAGAGCGGAACAGAGCAGCTTACAAGCGGCGGCTCAACGCTTATCTCAGGCGTAAATCAGCTTGACAAGGGTGCAAGCGACCTTAAGGACGGTACGGCAAGCCTTGTAGCCGGTGTAGGCACACTCTATGACGGTGCAACACAGCTTGACAACGGCGCAGGACAGTTAAAGGACGGTACGACAAGCCTTGTTGCAGGTGTAGGCACACTTCACAGCGGTGCATTACAGCTTCATGACGGTGCAGGCGACCTTAAGGACGGCGCAGATAAGCTCAATGACGGTGTTGCAACTCTTATTGACGGTGTAAAGCAGTTAAGGGACGGTGCTAAGGAGCTGAACGACGGTATGGATGAGTTCAACGAGAAGGCTGTCAAGAAGATAGTAGACGCTGTTGACGGCGATATTGCAGGACTTATCGACAAGCTGAAGGCTACAGTTGCTTTAGGCAAGGACTATGACACATTCGGCGGTAAGTCTGATAAGACAGAAGGCAATGTAAAGTTCATTTACAGAACAGAGAGCATCTCAGCCGACGATAAATAATCAATAACTTAATAAGTCAAAGGCTCTGACGGGGTTAATGCTCCGTCGGAGTTTTTTTATTACAAATGTCATACGGGAAAATACCGTTTGTAACTGGTGAAATCCGCTTTGCAGGTGTATAATCGTTACAGTAAGATAAATAAACAGCCGAAAGGGGAATACTTATGATATTTGCAAGCGTGAACAACCTTGTCAAGAATTACGGCAATCACTGTGCCGTAGATAACCTCAGCTTCAATGTAAGCGAGGGCGAGATATTCGGACTTATAGGTCCTAACGGGGCAGGAAAGTCAACCACGATAAATATTATCACAACACTTGACGAAGCGACTTCGGGAAGTGTGACGATAGACGGTATGGATACAGTGAAGCAAAGAGCGGAGATAAGACGCATGATAGGATGCGTTCCGCAGGAGATAGCGGTGTACCCGTATCTTACCGCAAAGGAAAACGTTGAATTTTTCGCTTCGCTGTACGGCTTCAAGGGCGAACAGCTTCATAAGAATGCAATGACCGCTCTCGAATTTGCAGGGCTTGCGGATAAGGCGGATATGAAGCCGAAGAAAATGTCCGGCGGTATGAAACGCAGACTTAACATTGCCTGCGGTATAGCACATAAGCCTAAGCTGATAGTTATGGACGAGCCTACCGTTGGAGTTGACGCACAGTCAAGAGAGCATATAATGAGTTCGATAAAGAAACTGCGTGAAAGCGGTGCGACAGTAATATATACCTCGCACTATATGCACGAGGTAGAGGAAATCTGTGACAGAGTCGCTATAATTGACAAAGGCAGACTTGTGGCAGAAGGCACACAGCAGGAGCTTATAACGATGATAACCGACAGCTGTACGGTACATATCACCACAAAGCAGTGCGACAGCGAAACAAGAAGCAGAGTATCAAGGGCTGTTTCCTGCCTGCCCGATGTAAACAGGGTGCAATTTAGCGACAATATGATAAGCGTAGATATGAGCATAAGCTGTAACGATATTTCACACGTTATAAGCGAGCTTGTAAAGCAAAATCTGCCTGTAATCGAGATAAGCACGGAAAAGCCGGATATGGACGCTGTGTTCCTGTCGCTTACAGGACACGAGATACGTTAAGGAGCGGAAATATGCTTAGTTTGATAATAAAACAGATAAGGGAGTATTTCAGAAGCCCCGCAAACGTATTCATGGGACTTTTTTTCCCGGTACTGCTGGTATTCTTTCTCGGAACGATGCTTCAGAATCTTGATATAGCGGATTATGACATAGGAGAAATTAAACTGCAATACAATATTTCGCAAACAGACGAGCAAAGCGGAAAGGCATTTGCCGAGTTTCTTAGCAATATCAGTATGATAAAGGCGGAAAAGGCAAGCGATGAAAAAACCGCACTGAGCCTTACCGATAAGGGCGATATAGACGCATATATCGAGCTTGAAAACGGGGAAATTCTGTTATACTGCGGCAGAAACGAAATTGCTAACAGGGCGCTCGGCTCGGTGCTGAATTCTTTCATTGCGGTATCAGATACATATTATAAAATAGCATCGACCGACCCGTCACTGCTTATGAATACAGAAGCCGATACCGAAAAGTCATTTGTAGAGCAGGACGGACTTGGCGTTACACGGAGTATGATGGACTATTATGCGGTGAGTATGGCGGTAATGATGATATTCATGTCGCATATGATAATGGGCAGTACGGCTCTCAAGGACGAGGAAAGGATATTCACCCTGCAGCGTCTTTATCTGTCACCTGTCGGCAAAGCGAAGCTGTTTTTCGGAAAGCTCATCGGTACGCTTCCCTCCGCAGTTATAGGAAATGCGGTGATAATGCTGTTTTCGGTGTTTGTGTTCGGAGCGAAATACTGCGACAGCTTTGTCGGAAACCTTATCCTGTTCCTGCTGTTCTCCTGCTGCTCACTTGCGACGATAGCTGTAGGTATGCTGATAGGGGTACTGATAAAAATACCTGCGGAGAGCATCGTGATACCGCTTACATGGGCATTGCTGTTCTTCTCAGGCTCGTTTTCAAAGCAGGTATTTATCGAAGGGCTCAGCGACAAGCTGCCGCCTTATATCGTTCAGCAGGCGGCATTCAGACTTACTCTTTACGGTGAAAGCGACAGTGCGTTGGCGGTAATTGCGGTATGCCTTGCCGTGACGGTTGCGGTATCGCTTATCGGTGCGGCAATATTCCGTGTAAAAAAATCCGTCTGAAAGGGGAGCGTATTATGAATAATATAAGAACGGTATTTTTCGGTATGCTGAAGCGTCTTAAATACGCACTTATAATCGCACTTCTTGTAGGGGCAGGCAGTATAGGGCTTTATTACTGCGGCAGACCGATAGCAAACGTGTTCTCGGTAAACGACAAGATAGACATTGCCCTTACCGATAACGATAAATCGGAGCTTTCCGCAATGCTGAAAAGCTATCTCAGCGACAGGATAAATATGAACATTATCGAGGACGGCAAAGAAAAATTCAATGATAAATTGATTAACCGTGACGTTTCTGCTATAATAGAGATACCGCAGGGCTTTGAAAAGAATGTAATCGGCGGAAAAGACGTGAAGATAAAATCCACCACTCTTGACGATTACGAAAACGGTGCTTATATCTCGGTATATATCGAAGGCTTTATGAGAAGCGTCAACATTGCCGCAGGTGCCGCAAAAGGCGATGCAGAGCTGTTTTCGAGAATTATGAACAGCGATGCCGCTGACACAAAGCTCACTAAGGAAAATGCGGTAATATCCGACAGGGAGGACGAATATGTCTCTGCAGGCTTTAAGTTCTCCGAAGGATTTATGATAATGCTTGTCACAGCTATCGGCATATTTATCACACTTGCGGTAATGGAAGACAGGCAGTACGGAACATACAGCAGAATGGCTGTTTCATCTGTAACGGGCGTTCAGTACATTGTCGGAACGCTTGGGGCAAGCATGCTTATATCCTTTACGGCGCTTGTCGTTTTACCGCTGTACCTGCTTATCACGGGCGCTCAGATGACAACCGGCTATCCGCTTGTGTTTGCCGCCGTAATAATCTACTCGCTGTTCAACTCGGCATTATCAATAATGCTCGCACAGCTGATAAGCTCAAAGCAGGCTCTTGCCACGCTTTCGGGCTGTATTACCTCGATAGGCGCTCTGCTCGGCGGTGCGTGGTTTCCGATAGACGAAACGGCAGGTATGCTGAAATATCTGTCATATATCACGCCGCAATACTGGTATGTCTGCTTTATGTCGGGCGAGGCTGAACAGCCTGTGATAAACATCTGCGTGCTTATACTCTACACATTGCTTATAATGCTTGCAAGCGCCGCACTTTTCGGCAGAAAGTCGGTAGTTTCAAAGGCATAACGAAAGGAATACGAATTGTCACTTATATATCTTGTATTCAAACTCACGGCAACAGCCGCATTCGGCACTATGAATATAATGAATAACTGTGATTCGGGCGATACGGTGCTTACCGTACTCGCCTTTTCCTGCTTTGCTCTGGCTGAATATCTGCTGTCGGTGCTTAAAAAGTCGGATAAAGCGGCGGCGGTCTGTTCGTGCGTTTCGGCTTTTATCGCATTTCTTATATACAGCGACAATCTGATATTCGTGCTGTGCTTTGCCGTAATCTTTGCTGTAGATAAATTCGGTGCGGGAAAGTATTTCCGACATATTGGTGCTATTTCGGTACTGCTTGTTCTTTTCATAGTAAAACCGCCGTTTATTGATGTTCTGATACTTATTATAATGCTTGTGGCATTCACTGTCAGCCATATTACCGCAGGACAGCTTATCAAATGCCGTGAACAGCTTGCAGAAAGCAGAGAGGAAACTGTTCGCCTCAACCGCAGGATAGCAAGCCTTGAAGAATACGCTAAAACAGCAAAGAAATCTGCGGCTGTCGAAGAACGCAGACGGTTTTCAGCAAGGATACACGATAAGCTCGGACACAGCATTTCCGGAAGTATAATTCTGCTTGAGGCGGCAAAGCTGAACATCAGGACAAACCCCGACAGTGCCGAGCAATGTATTACAACTGTAACCGATAACCTCAGAAGCGGCGTTGACGATATAAGGCAGGCACTGCGTGAGGAACGTCCCGACAGCAAAACAATAGGAATAAGCGAGCTTAAAGAGATACTCGGTGAATATAAGGCAAAATATAACATAAGGACAACGCTTGAAATCAAGGGTGATGCGGACAGAATCACATTCCGCATATGGAACTGCATAAAGGAAAATCTCGTTGAAACGCTTACAAATACGCTCAAGCATTCGGGAGCGGACGAATTTTCGCTGAAAATATCGGTTATGAACAAGGTGATCCGTGCCGAGTTCAAGGATAACGGCAAAGGAAGCGACAGCTTCAGAAAGGGTACGGGTCTTACGGCGATAGAGGAACGCACGGTGCTTACGGACGGAAAGTGCATATTTCCTGCACAGACGGACGGATTTTCGGTAGTAAACATATTCAGTCTGAAAGAGGAGAACGTATGAAGATAATTATCGCAGATGACGACAGCATAATCCGTGAGGGGCTAAAGATGATAATCTCGTCACAGCCTGATTTTGAGGTGACCGGTGTCGCCTGCAACGGTGCAGAAGCGGTAGAGCTTTGCAGAAAATACAAGACCGATATAGCGCTGCTTGATATAAGAATGCCCGTTATGGACGGCATTGAAGCCGCAAAGATAATGCTTGAAGAAAATCTCTGCAAGCCGCTTTTGCTGACTACGTTTGACGAGCAGGAGCTTATACAGCGTGCGCTTAAAGTCGGGGTCAGCGGCTATATTCTCAAAAACACGCAGACAGACGGGATTTTCAGTGCGCTGAGGACGGTATATAACGGCGGTACGGTATTCCAGCAGGATATTCTGTCGTATATCCGTGACGCCGCAGTAAAATGCTACGGCAAGAGCGCCGTTTTCGGTCTGCTTACCGAAAGAGAGCTTGATATAGTAAAGCTGATTGCAGACGGCTGTTCGAACGCAGAAATTGCCGAAAAGCTGTTTTTGTCAAACGGTACGGTGAGAAATTATATCAGCGTTATACTTGAAAAAACAGGTCTTGAACACAGGACGCAGATAGCGGTAAGGTATCTTAAGGGCGATGAATAAATAGCTCCCGTAAGCCGACAAAACGGTTTACGGGAGCTTTTCGTTTATGTGATTTTATAAAGATATTCGTTGCCTCTTTTGCCGATATAATCAATTACTCCGACATATTGCAGAATTTTGATTGCGATGCCTGCATCGCCGGAACGCATACACTTTCTGAATTCTTTAAGAGTAAATGCTTCGGGTAATCCTTCGGGGATAAAGCATCGGTAGCTGTCGCTGTCCTCAAGAAACGTAAGGCGAAGCAGGGAAGTGGGAACGGCTACCTTTCTGTCTGTCTTTCTGCGTTTCATATCCTTTGCGCAGTAGCGAAGATTTTCTACGGCTATATCCGCAATGCAGACGGTAAGATTCGGATCGTTCAGGTACTGCCTGATTCGGTACAGCTCAAGGAAAAAATCGGTCATATCGTTTGCGGTAATGTTCCTTCCGCTACTGAGTATCTCGCCTGTCGCCTTATCGACATAATTAAGACGGCTCTTTTTATGAAAAGGGTAGACTATCGTAACGTGCGATGCTTTGAGGAACGTATTCAGCTTAGGTACAAGATAGCTGAAGTTTGCCGTCTGTATCTCAAAAATTCCGTTCTCGGTAACAAGGTCGGCAAAGTAACTGCCTATCTTTATTTCTTTATCGAAAAGAGTGGCGGCAAAATAGCTTTTCAGCGTTGCGTGTATCTGCTTTTCGTTCAGTATGCCCACACCGTCGCCGCTGTCAGCGGTAGCAGTACAGGCGCTGAACCGTGCGTTGTCGGGCGAAACGTAAAGAGGCTGCTTATCATACTGCCTCACCGTACAGCTGTCGCACTGTATGAACACAGGCACACCGCCTTGCTCGTTTGAGCGGATTATCCCCGTTGCAAGTTCTTTGAGTTTATCTGTAGCATTGGATACGGCATAGCATCTGTCAGCTACCGTAAACATTGATATATCGTTTGTGTTGTCGCCGAAAACTATAAGCTCATCAGCACCGACAAGCTCCTTCAGCTTCAGTGCCGCATTTGCCTTTGAAACGTCCTCACGGTAGATTTCATACCAGTATTCGTCGGTATCGTATGTATCGGGCTGATAGTTTCTTGAAAAGCCGTTTGTTCTGTAAAAATATCGGTCAAGCTCATCGGGCTTCATTACAGGCTCGATAAGCGTTATATAATAAATATCGCCTTCGAACAGTTCGTCATAGCTTTTTGCTCGGTGCATTCTTCTGTCACCGGCTCTGTCATTTAAATAACGCTCCGTACCTTTGTTGAGCCGGTTTTTAAGATAGCTTACTCTTTCGTAATTGTCTATGACCGAGTACACAAGCATGGATTCTTTATGTTCATAGAAAAATGACTTCATGAACGATTTTGATTCTTCGCTGAAAAAATGCGTTACGATACGCTCCTTTGTGACAGGGTCAATTATAAAAGCGCCGTTATGAGTTATCACGGGCAGCCTGAAATTGATACAGCTTACTTTCGGCTCGGCTGAATGCACTGAACGTGCGGTGGCGTAGCTTATCTTTATATCATCGTCAATAAGCCTGTTCATCAGCGCCTCTGTCATTCGTCCGATTTGCGCCTTATGGTCAAGAAGCGTCCCGTCAAGGTCGGTAAGATACAGTTTCATTTGATTTCTCCGATTACAATTTATTTATATTTATATATCTCAGTATGGGGTTTGGGGCGTAGCACCAAGGCGGGTTGCAGGGACGCCGGTACCCTTATTCACTATTTTTGAAAATGGGGTTTGGGGCGTAGCCCCAAGCGGGGTGAGGGCGGCAGCCC
>OGPS01001330.1_pt1 | contig 18651 bp, 27 predicted proteins | sample 1552931 | NCBI WGS metagenome assembly OGPS01 (sample SAMEA2580252, study PRJEB22360) | human gut metagenome | biome: human gut; feature: human-associated habitat; material: faeces | place: Denmark | collected 2008/2010 | reverse complement strand
TGTTCCAGTCGATCGCAACCTGTTCGTGTGCGGTGTTGAGATCGAGGAAGCCGATACCCAGCGAATCGGCAAGCGCCTGCGTGCTGTTGTGACGTGCCATGTTCCAGTTGAGCGTACTGGGCGCGCTGACGAGCAGCAGCTGCGCGCCGTTTTCGTCACAGAAGGCCTTGATGCGCTCAACATAGGCGCGGTTACGTCTCGGAATGGGGGCGTAGGCATCCGATGGCGTCATATAATTGCTGGCGTCCGCCGGAGCGGCGCTGCAGCGCAGATGATATCCTTTTGCATTTTCGGTGTGGGTGTAATTGACGGTCATGCGCCAGTCATTTGCCTTCAGAGATTTCCACCGGTTGTGGTAGGAAAACACCGGGAAGAGGTCGCCGGCCTCCTGCAGCAGCATGCTGCCGTACGAAAAGTCGATGAAGATCACATCGGTCTCCAGGATCACAAGCTTGGGCGACTGCTTCTGGAAGGCTTTGTGCAAGAACGCTTCCGAATAGTACAGAGTCTGTCTGGATGTGCCGCAGCAATAGGCCGTGTAACCGTATTGCTGCCACAGCTGCATCGGGATGAAGGCGGAATAGCTCTCGCTGTCACCAAGGATGAGCAGGTCGATCGTGTTGTCCGGTTCGCCGAGGATGCCGTTGGCCGCGGGGTCATGGATGCCGTCGCTGCGGGTGTTGTTTTTTGGTCGCACCAGCTGCGACACGCCGGTCAGCAAAAGCGCCAGCACGGCGAGAAAAACGACGCATCTGAGCGTATGTTTGAGAAAACGGGACATGCGTGCCTCCTAAAAATTCGCATACATGGGGTCGACGGGAATGTAGCCCTTTCCGTATGCTCCGAAAACGATGATGAACAAAATGAGCGCGTAGAAGACCGCCCAGCGTACCGCAGCAGGGCGCTGTGCCAGCAGCGTGCGCACGGACTTGCCTTTTTCGTTGATCACGCTCACGACGAACACGATCAGCAGCGTCACAGCGACGATCATGAGGTCAAACTTGTCAATACCGAGCGCCTTGAAGAGCGCATCGTCAAAGACGGGGAATGCAAATCCGGTGACCATGGTGCGGAACATCTGCATGCCTGCGCGCAGGCCGTTTGCACGGAAAAACAGCTCGCCGATGATGACCAGCACCGTCGTGCGCAGCATCTGCAGCAGGCGGTACGGGAAGCTCTCGGCGCGGATGTGCAGCCGCGCGTTGACGGCCCGCACCGGCGGGGCGATGATGTTGCCGCCGAGGATCAGCACGAAGTGGTACATGCCGAAAAAGAGATAGCTCCATGCGGCACCGTGCCAGAGACCGTTGCAGAACCACACGCAAAAGAGCGCGACGGCGCTCGCCAGCAGCGGACCGTAGTGGTTGCCGAGGCGTTTGCGGGCGGCGGAAGTGAGCTTTTCCAGCGGTTTGAGCGTGACGACCGGGTAGAATACATAGTCCTTGAACCAGGTGCCGAGCGTGATGTGCCAGCGCTTCCAGAATTCCGAGATCGTCTTGGAGAAAAACGGTTGTCGGAAGTTTTCCGGCATTGTGACGCCGAGGATCTGCGCCGTGCCGGTGACGGCGTCCATCGAGCCCGAAAAGTCCATGTACAGCTGCACGGTGTAGCACACGGCAGCCAGTGCGATCACGCCGCCGTCAAAGTCGGTGTAGTTATTAAAGACATTTCTCACGAGCGGGTTGAGCCGGTCGGCGATGATGATCTTTTTCATCATGCCGTAGGCAATGCGCTGCAGACCGAGCGTCAGGTTCTCGTAGGTGATTGGCTTTGCGTCCCAGAGCTGCTGCGCGGTCTGGTCGTAGCGGCAGATCGGCCCTTCCACGATCTGCGGGAAGAAGCTGATGAACAGCGTCAGGCGCAGCAGATTCGTGTCCGCTTTTGTGACGCCGCGCTGCACGTCCACGATGTAGGACAGCGCCTGCAGCGTGAAAAAGGAGATACCGATCGGCATCACATACTTCGGGATCGCCAGCTGCACGGGAATGTGCAGGTGCGCCAGGAGCGTGTTGACATTCGTCGCGGCAAAGCCGGAATATTTGAGCGCGAACAGGACGCCGATGTGCAAAATGACGGCCAGCAAAAGGATCCAGTGCTGCACGGCCTGCTGCCGCTTGCGCACGGTCTTGCGCTCGGCTTTTTCCGTCTGCGCGAGCAGAAGCTTCGTCTCCGACTGTATTTTGTCCAGCCACAGTCCGAAGTAGTGCATCGAAAGCGCCGTCAGCAGCAGGTATACGAGCAATTTGCCACTGATCAGCCAGAAAAAAGCGCAGTCGGCGGCGAGCAGGAAGTATTTTTTCCCGCGCCGCGGCATGAGACTGTACACCACGAGACAAAACGGCAGGAACACGACGAGAAATGCCGTCGAGAAGAAGGAGGTCAGGGCGCTCCCTTTTCCCGCGAGGAACAACGAAGAAAGCTCCATATCAGCAGCCCTCCTGCGCGTATTTACACACCGCGGCAGCTTGTGTCACAAGCGCACGGGCGCAGAAAAGAGCGCCTGCAGATCCTGCGGCGCCGCTTTCCGGATGGCGTCCGGGGCACTGCGGTCCGGCCGGGAGAAAGGCTCCCTCCGGCAGAGCCGCCGCGCTGCATGTATGCTGTTCGGCCATCGATGGTTCTATGCTTACCATTTGCTCTGTTCTCCTAAAGACGCATTGTTTTGTGGAAACATTATAGCAGGGATGTGCAGAAAAAACAGCCAAGGATACCTGAATTAGTCTTAATTCTTGCCACCGCTCCCAGGTACAGAGCCTTGCACATTCAGACGGAAAATACGCAGCATGGTTTCGGTTTGTGTGAAAAAACCAGCCGGGCGGTGTGGCACCGGATCGGACAGCGCGAAAATACCACTGACCGTGCAGATCTTCGAGCATAAAAAAGCCAGACGAACCATGCCGGTTCGTCTGGCTCTGCAATGGTGGACCTGGGCGGGCCAAATAAGAACTTGTGGTGTTTTGCAGGAGGGCTTTTGCTAAATGTAACTGTTAACTATCTATACACTGAAAGTATACCCAAATGAAGAGATAATATCAACCCATTTTAATTATCATTTAACCCAAACTGAATCGACCACAGCTTTTTCTTATACAACTGCTCGTACTCCAATACCTCATGCTTATCCCTCTTGATGGGAAATACCTCCAAAATGGAATACTGGAAATTATTGCAATAGTCAGCATCGGCGGCGATAAGCTCCTTAAGACGCTTATTGCCGCCGTGTTTTGTCCGGGCATACTCACTCCATCGGCCCCAGATGCCGCCCTGCTCACCGCTGGCAGAGCCAACATAGTGCTTGCCCGTCTTGGTATCCGTAATGAGATATACCCCGGCCACAGCAGACAGCTTTTCCTCCCACTCTTTGTATGCTGCTTTGTTGTAAACAATTTTGTGGAGCGTCTCAAAAGACAGCAATACCCTGTCATAGCTGGTAAAGCTGATTTCAGACACGGAAGGGCGAATCTCCAACACTTCCTTCTCTGTCGTTCCGTTCTGACAAAAATTGATCGTTCCCTTGCCCCAGTCAATTACAAGACGGTCTTTCATATCAGCAAGTAAGTCCGTCTTAACCAGTTCATATACCACAGACTTCTCCTCAGTCATGCCGCTATCTGGTACAAAGTCTTCTGGGAATTTTGTGCGGATATATGGCTTTGAACCACCAACGCAATAACAGCCCTGAAAAACACCATTCGTGCCTTCCGTCCCCAAAAAGCTGATGACCATATCACAGTCCCGAAACCGCGCATGGTTTTGAACTGACTGATACAATTCCAGATACCCCCGCTCGTAGTTGGCGGCTATCTCCTCTTTGGTAAGATTGTGACGAATCAGCTTTACTCTGTCCCAGTTGATTTGCTTTCCAGCCAATAGCTCTTGAAATTTCATGGTATCCGTCCTTCTCTCTGTTTTTTTGAATTCATACCCACATGATAAAGCATCTTTTGGCGCATCGCAATAGATGACCGAATTGCCAAAGAAGTTGTACGGCTCTGTGAACAGGAGAAAGACACAGATAATCTCAAGCGGCTCAAAAAGCTCCTAAAAGAAAACGAGCGGGCCACAGAAAATCTCTTTAAGGCTCTTGAAAGCGGTCAAATTGTCGATGTGATTGCGGAGCGTATCTCCCAGAAGAAACGGGAACGCAACGAGCTGGAACAGCAGATTCTTTTGGAGACTTCCTCCCACCCTACGCCCACGGTCAATGAAGTGCGGTTCTTCCTGAACCAGTTCCGCAAAGGCGATGTGAATGACCTGAAATATCGGCAGGCACTGGTGGATACTTTTGTCAACAGGATTTACCTCTATGACGACAAAATGACTGTCCTGCATAATACACAGGACAGCCATTCTGATGTGACCATCGACGATTTAAGTTCGTCTAGGGTCGTTTTGGTGGACGATAGCTCCCCAAATCCGAACCCTCCGCCAGAAGGAGAGTCAGCGTTGTTGCTGACCCGGAAAGTCTTGGTTTTGCAGGAAGTGAGGTTGTATGCGGTGGTGATTTTATATCCGTCAGGTTCGTCCCATACTGTCACGGAGTTCACCAGAAGGTCGATGATACGCCGCCTGCAATCCTCGTCCTCTATATCGCCTCCTTGGAACTTCGTCAGCCAGAATACAACCTGATCTCTGTCAATTCGGTAGATGTATTTTTCTTCTTCCCGAAGTTGAGAAGTCAGGTCTTTCTTTTCTTTCTCCAACTCGGTCAGGCGGTTCAGGAGAGCGTCAGACGCAATTCCTTTTTCAACGGCCTTGGTGATGTTGTTGATACCTTGTTCGATCTCGGTGAGTCTAGCGGACAATTCTGGAATACGGGTGTTCTCTTTCAAGTCCCTATCTGCCTGTGACATAGCCATGTCAGCCAGTTCTTCAATTACATCATCGGTGAGCAGCGCCATAGCATCTTGGGCTACAACACGTTCAATAAAGTCTTTTTTTAATGGTTTCTTATTACAACCCTTTCTCCGCTTCCGAGAATAACAGGTATAGTAGTTGTGGATAGCTCCGGTTTTACTCGTACCGCTTTCCCCGTGCATAGCGGCTCCACAATGCCCGCAGAACAGCTTTCCGGACAGGAGGTAATCTACCTTAGCTTTACCCCTTGCAGGTGCGTCAGCGGCCAAAGAAAGCCGCCGTTGCACTGTTTCAAAGAGGTCTTTGTCGATAATGGCTGGAATGGCGTTTTCCTTCTCTATGTCTTTGTAGATGTATGTTCCGATATACCGCACATTCTTAAATATGGATTTAAAACTGCTTCGGTTAAACTCCGAGTTCTTGGCGGTACGATAACCCTTGCCGTTGAAGATACGGCAAATCTCAGCCACACTCTCGCCGTTGGCGTAGAGTTGAAATGCCTCTTGAACGATATGGGCAGTTTCCGGATTTATTACAAGTCTATGATCTTCGATTTTGTAGCCCAATGGGACATGACCACCAACGCAATGACCCTTCATTGCTGACTCTCTCAGACCACGGGTAATCTTCTGGCTGAGGTCTGCGGAATAGTATTCGGCAATACCTTCAAGTACAGACTCCAAGATGATACCTTCGGGGTTATCAGAGATTGTTTCGGTTGCGGACTTGACCCGAACTCCATTCTTTCGCAGCCGCATTTTGAATACGGCGCTGTCTTCTCTATTTCTAGCAAAGCGGTCGAGCTTCCACACAACCACGAAGTTCCAGAGATGATGAGCGCTGTCGGAAATCATCTCTTGGAAATGGACTCGCTTCTCTACATCTTTCCGGGCAGTAGTAGCGCGGTCAACATAAATGGCGACAATGCGGAAGCTCTTGCGCTTACAGTACGCAATACAGTCTCGAAGCTGACCCTCAATAGACTGTTCCTTCTGCCGTTCCGAACTGAACCGAAGGTATAAAGCGACATCAACTTCACCTTTGGTCAGGGTGGTAGGGTCATCACGAAACTGCTGCTGTTCTTCCGGGGTCAGCATAGAGAGGTCGATTTTAAACTTCTGAGGCATATCAGAACCTCCGCTTCATTTCCCGGACGCGGCCGATAAAGTGCAAACGTTTCTGGTCGGCATCTACAAACTCCATGTCGGGATAATACGGATTGAACGAGTGAAGCGAGGTGGAATTCTCACCGAACTCGACTTGTTTTAAAAACCCTTCTGTACCGTCCACCACGACCACGGCAATACAGCCGCTCTCGATTTCTGCGTCCCGCTGAATAAGCACTCTATCGCCATTATCAATCTTCGGTGCCATACTATTACCAGATACTTCTAGCCAAAAGCAGTTGTCGTTATCGTATTCGTCCTCAACTGTTTCCCAACCAACAATCATTTCTTCTGCGATCACCCCTGTTCCTGCCGAAGCTAAACCGATGACTGGACGCAAACCCCGTTTTTCATACGGAATGTAGGTGCCTACCTTTTCCGTATTAGGAATGGGGTTATTAGTTTTTCCCATAAGGTAGTCAACCGATACTCCGAAATATTTGGCAAGAAGTTGCTGAGTGGAACGGACAGGGATAATCCCTCTCTTCCAATCCCCGAAGGAATTTTTACCGAGATCGAGTTCCTCAACAATCTGTTTCTGAGTTAATCCCTTTTCTTTGCGTAGTTCGGTCAGCCGTTCATAGAAAGTCATCGTGTTTTCCTCCGTTCCCGCCAACGGGAATTTTTTTCAGAAAATCACTATCGCCCTATTGACAAATCCCATCCACGGGATTATACTCAACTTACAACAACGAAAGTTAATAAAGGCAACAGTAATCCGAGGGGTCAACTTCCTTCTCGCAAAAGGAAATCGGCTCCTTCATAATCGGGGTATCGCCAATGCTATTGTCGTTCGCAAAACTGATTGTAGCATAGGCGACCTCCGATTGCAAGGATTATTTACAACTAAAGTTGCAATCCACATGAAAGGAGGTCGCACGATGGCAGAGACTTCCCGTCCGTTGTCTATGAGAGATCGTTCTTCCTATGCAGAACAGATTAGGGATAAGATTTCTCACTTTACGCTCACCTATGCGTGGCTTATTCATCGCCTGTCGGACGAGGGGCTGCTTACGGACAAGTTTGAAATGTCGGCAACGCTGTCCGGCACTCGTATTGGCCCAAAAGCAGATGAAATCCTGCGCCGCTCGCTCGATATTTTGAATGAGTACGAGGCGAAAATCGTGTCATGAGTGTTTTCGTCCCCGAAAAACAGGCTCAGGCAAGCGCGTTAAGCCTACTGGTCGCTCAGCGCGTTCGAGAATATTTCAAGGACGAAGCTCACCGAGCCGAGTTTGAAAAGTGGTACGAACAGCGATACGGCAAGAAGTACATATGGAAGAAGGTCACTTCATGAAAAAGGTTTTTGGAATCCTCGCATTTCTCTCATTTTTCTACCTTCTGGGTGTAGTCGGTTCCATCGAAAAAGAGATAATTTCCTACACCGTGCCATTTTGAAAGGGGTTAGAACGATGAATAAAAGACAGTATTGTGAAAGCCGGGAAAGCATTGCATATTACAGCGGCTTGAATGGCCTTGAAATAAAGGGCATTGAATACGGCATTAACGATTATGTTTATTGTGTTTCCGGGGCATGGGGCGGTGGTAAAGCGTTCCACCGCTGCAAAGTGCAGTATACCCGGAAAGGGGCGGCTTTTTTCCGGGTGTATGGGCATAGAGTCCCGCTCGATGAATGTATTAGAATGGGGGTTTAACTATGGGCGCTGTCAATTATTTCACCAGTGATTATATCACTATGGGCATTGAGCCTTATTCGGCATACGATCTTGAAAACGATCCAGATTTTATGGACGCCCTGCGAGATGAAGTCAACGAGTACGGCGGTACAATAGACGAAGCGCTTGAATCGTACATTCAAACATCATATGAAACAGACGAAATGAATATCGAATTCATTCTTGAAAAATATTCTTTTTATTATTTTCATGTGACGATCAAACCGGGCTACTACGAAGGCTTTACCCTTGATATTGAAAACAATTATCCCGTTGCGTTTGACGGGTGGAAAGATAAACGTGCAGCACAACGAGAAATTACAAGCCTGAAAAAATGCCTGATCGAATGCGCCGGGGCCGGGATGGTGCAATGTTCGCCGGGATGGTGTACCGGGTACAATGATTATAAAGGCACTTGTAAGGCCATAGGAACCGCTATAAAGGCCATGCGGGACGAGGTAAAGAATACACCCACATGGGCGCAATATGAGCGCGCAAACGCATAAGGTGGTGTAGGTATGTATATTATTCTTCTGTTGCTTTTCCTGCCGGTGCAAATTTTAGCCGAAATTTTGAAAATGAATAAATAAAGGAGCAATTATCATGGCAAAATATCAGGGTATTATCATTGATCGGGCGCACACGGATATGTTGCAAGAAGCCATTAACGCTGCACAGGATCGTGCACGTGTGCGCACGATTTGCGCGGAAGATATCATTGATACGTGCGATAGCGTGCAAAAAAAGCTGGATATCTCGCAAACGGCGTTAGAGGGTGTGCAAATCACTGTTGATCGGCACGCGCAGAAATTCCCGGCCGCCTATAACGGCCGCCCGGAAAGCACGATTTTTCGCGCCGTTTATGCCGGGCGCAAGTGGCGTCTGCTAGACGTATACCGCGATAATACCCGCCGACCGGGGCACGGAACGTCGATTGTATTAACTGACACGGCAAAATCCGCTGTACTTGCGGCCGCGTGTGAGTATTAAACAATAAAATATATTTCAGGCCGCCCCGGTGCTATTCCGGGGCGGTTATTTTTTTGCGCTTTTCCGGCCTGATCGGGGCGGCGTGAATGGGTGACGGGGGTGGGGGATATATCAACGACAGCGAGGGTGGGGTGAGCTGAAAAATACCCGCAAAAAAATAAAAAGGTCAATTTCAAGAAAACGCTTGACAATAAAACACTTGATATGTATAATAAAGCCGAGGTGATAAACATGAGAGGTCGAGAAATCCTGAAAGAGATCATGGCTTCCAAGTCTCTTTCCAACGCTGAACTCGCAAAAAGACTCAATGTCTCTAACGCTACCATTTGGGAACGCTTGAATAACAAAAACGTCAAGGACATTCCTGTGTCCCTGCTGACCACCATGCTCAGAGCGATGGATTATAAGGTCATCGTTGTTCCTGCCAATACCCGTCTGCCGGACGGTGGATACGAGGTGGAGTGAATCATGAAATACTTCCTTGGTCGTGTGTCCAGCAAGGAACAGAACCTTGCTCGGCAGCTCAAGGTCGCTCGTGAGAAGTTCGATATTCCTGACGAGAATGTGTACTGCGACAAGATCACGGGAAGCAGCTTCGACCGTCCTCAGTACAATGCCCTGAAAGCCATTGTGCGGGAAGGTGATGAAGTCATTGTCAAGGAGTTCGACCGCTTTGGGCGCAACAAGGACGAAATGAAGCGAGAACTGGAATGGTTCAAGCGGAAGGGTGTGATCGTCCGTATCCTCGACATTCCGACCACACTGATTGACTTCAAAGACCAAACATGGGTGCTGGAAATGGTCAATAACATTCTGATTGAAGTCCTTGGTGCTGTTGCCGAACAGGAGCGTAAGAAGACCAAGCAGCGGCAGGCTGAGGGTATCGCCGCTATGCCGGTTGTCGATGGCAAGCGGGTGTCGGTGAAGACCGGCAGAGGGTTCGGTAGACCCGCTTCCGAGATTGATGACGAGCAGTTTGAAAAACTCGCTCAAAAACAAAAAGACGGTCTTATTACCGTAGCGGACTGCTGCCGGGAACTCAGCATTAGTCGGTCTACATGGTATGATCGAGTAAGAAAGGCTGGGTGAATATGAAGTCAAAGAAGAAAAGGCGTTGGCTTTGGATTGTCGTAATTATTATCGCAATTAGTTCGATAATCGCCATCTTCGGGCAAGATGATGACCCAACTGAGAATAGCGATTCCAAGATCGAAGTTACTCCTACACCAGAGCCTCTAACGAACGAAGTGGGTACGGCCACCTTCGATGAGATTTATAGAGCCTATAAAGATAACGAGCTGGTGGCAGATGATATGTATAAGCATAATCGTTATCAAATCACGGCTAAGATCAATGGGATGACGAACGACGGCCTATTTAATCTTACTGGTGGAGCAACCCTGACTCTTGAAACTAAAGTTGATAATACTATTGTTGTTTTTTATGCTGAGTTCGAGAAAGACCAAGAAGATAATCTCAAAACCGTAAAAGTCGGAGATACGATTACCTTTATAGGGGAATGTCTTAGCGCGGGATCGTGGTCAGATTGTGAGATGATAGCCCAATGAAATATTTTTTCAAGTTTATTGGTTTTGTGATTGAAGTGATATTCATCCTTTTGGTGTTGGCGTTTATCATTCCCAAAATTTTATAATCGGCTTCTGCAAGGGCAGGAGTGACAGCCATGACGGGCTATCTGTGTAGAAATACACGGGTAGCTCGTTTCTTTGTTGGAAAGGAAATGCACATGAATTATGAAAAACTCTCCGGCTCTATCCGAGCCGTGATCGACCGCAGACCGGGAGATAACGGAGCGTACAGCGACCTCTTTTCTCTGTGCCGGGAGTGGGAAACCGAAGATTTCTCGGCGGCACATAAGGTAAACAAGGAGCTGCTGGCGCTTTCCGCAGATCAGGTAGTCCGTGGCGGCGGTGTAAAGTTCTATGAGCAGTGGCGGCGGTGTCTTCTCTTTGAAGCGCCCCATGATTTTGACTCCTTCATGACCTATATCGAACTCGACCGCAAGCCGGAAAAGCGGTTTTATGCGCCCCGGAAGCACTATCTCAGACCGATGGTGCAGGGGTTCCAAGATGTTCTGGACGGGAAGCTGCGCCTTTTGACGATCTCCATGCCGAAACGAGCGGGTAAGTCACAAACAGGCATCAATTTTGTGAATATGCTCTCCGGCAAGTTCCCTGACCGCTCGACCTTGATGGAAGGGACAGGCGATGACCTTGTAAAGAGCTTTTACAATGGTTGTCTAGAATACCTGACAGTCCCTAACGAGTACCTGTTCTACGATGTATTCCCGGACGCACGGTTGGTACAGACCAACGCCGACACGAAGACGGTGAACCTGAAAAGCAAGTCCCGTTTCCCCACAATCATGTGTCGTTCCATTGACGCGCGACAGGTGGGCTTGTCCGAGGCCACCAATGTCCTCTACCTCGATGACTGTGTGGAAGGTCGTGAGGAAGCCAAAAACCGCCAGCGGCTTGATGACAAGTGGGAAGTAATCTCTGGCGATATTATGGGTCGTGCTATTGAAGGTACGCCGATGGTCTTTACCGGCACTCGCTATTCCCTGTATGACCCCATCGGTCGTGTGCAGGAACACGCTCAACGGGAGGGCTGGGCTTGGAGAGCGATTGAGATACCCGCCCTCGATCTTGTGACGGACGAGAGCAATTATGAGTATGAGCGGGAGGGCAAGAAGGTCTTTACCACCGCCTATTTTCGGGAGCAGCGGGAGCTTCTGAGCGCAGAGCAGTTTGAAAGCGAGTTCCAGCAGCAGCCCTTTGAGGCGAAGGGTCTGCTGTTCAACAAGGAAGAGCTGAACTATTTCTTCGAGCTGCCGAAAGACCGTGACCCGGATACCATCATCGCCGTTGGCGATACGGCGGAAAGCGGCTCAGACTCGACCTCCATGCCGGTGGCGAAGATTTACGGCAGCGATGTGTATATCGTTGATGTGGTCTTTGATGACTCCCCCGCTGAGGTGACGAAGCCGGAATGCGCCAAATGTCTGATTGAAAATAAAGTTGCTTCTGCTGTTTTTGAGTCCAACAACGCCGGTCAGTATTATGCCAGAGATGTTGACCAGATCATTCGTGAGCGTGGGTACTCCGTGGGTATCCGCACGAAGCGCACGATCTCCAACAAGCAGACCCGTATTGAGTTCGCTTCCGACAATATCAAGAAGAACTTTTACTTCAAGCACCCTTCTACCTACAAGCGGGGCAGTCAGTATTGGAACTTCATGAAGGAAGTGACCACCTACACCCGCTCCGGTAAGGTTCCGCACGATGACGCTCCCGATTCCCTCTCCCTGTTGGAAAATGAAATCCGTATGCTGTCCGGGGGCAAGGTGGAGGTTTTCAAACGGCCTATTTGAGTCCTTTACTTTCGCTGTGGCGAATGGTATAATCAAAAGTTTACTATTGACAAGCATTGGAGAGTTTGGTACAATGATAAGAGAGAAAATGGGTAGAGGGAAGGAGGTGCTGTAAGTGGGTGCGAGAGCGTTGTTTGGTCGCCGTGTGATCTATACCGATGTTGCCGAAATCAATGCCGGGAACATCATTGATGTTCTGCAAAAGGCTTTGTTCGTCCATCTGCAAAACAGCGCCGACATTGACTATCTCTATCGGTACTATCGTGGAGATCAGCCCGTGCTTTACCGTAAGAAGGAAGTACGGCCTGAAATCTGCAACAAAGTCGTTGAGAACCGAGCCAATGAGATCGTGTCCTTCAAGGTCGGCTATCTGATGGGTGAACCCGTTCAGTATGTGAGCCGCAGCGATGACGAGAGCATTTCCGCTGAGGTCAGCCGCTTGAACGATTATGTTCTCAGTGAGGATAAGCCTGCCAAGGACAAGGAACTGGCGGACTGGTCGCACATTGGTGGTACTTCCTACCGCATGGTGCTTCCTGACGGGGAAGCCGATGTAGAGGAAGATGAAGCTCCCTTCGAGATTTTCACCCTTGACCCCCGCTTCGCTTTTGTGATCTACTCCACCGCCCTCGGCAACCCTGCCATGATGGGTGTGAAGTATGTGAAGGACGAGAACGGAAACCTGATTTTCAGTTGCTACACCCGTGACCACTACTACGAGGTGGAGAATACTTGGGCTATCATTCGGAGCGAACCTCAGATTTTGGGTATTCCTATCATCGAGTACCCGGCAAATAAGGCTCGGCTGGGTGCTTTTGAGATCGTCCTCCCTCTGCTGGACGCTATTAACACCGTGGAGAGCAACCGCCTTGACGGTGTGGAGCAGTTCGTACAGGCGCTCATGCTGTTTCACAATGTTGATATTAGCATTGAGGATTTTCACCAGCTTCGTGACGAGGGCGCTATCAAGTACAAGGACATTGACCCGCAGGTCAAGGCCGAGATCGAGTATCTGACCTCGGAAATGAACCAGACACAGACGCAGACTCTCGTGGACAGTATGTATAACACCGTCCTGACGATTTGTGGTATGCCGAACCGCAACGGTGGTTCTTCCACCAGCGATACCGGCTCTGCGGTCATCATGCGTGACGGTTGGTCGGCGGCGGAAGCCAGAGCTAAGGACTCCGAGCTGATGTTCAAGCAGTCTGAGAAGGATTTCTTGAAGCTGGTTCTGCGTATCTGCCGTGACCTGAGCGACCTGACGCTGAAACTCAGCGGTCTGGAAATCCGCTTTACCCGCAGAAATTACGAGAATATCACGGAAAAGGCAAATGTGCTGACTGCCATGCTTGCCAATCCGAAGATCGCCCCGGTTCTGGCCTTTACTCATTGTGGTTTGTTCTCTGACCCGCAGCTTGCGTACCGTATGAGTATGGATTACGCTGAGGAACAGGAGAAAAAGGCCGCTGAACTCGCAACCAAACAGAAGGAGGTTAATCCCGATGGAAAAGAAAATCCGCCTGACCCCGGAAGCGGTCAGACAGATTGAGGAAATCTTGACTACGGGAAAGACCGTTGAGATCGCCGAACGACACGAGAAGGTGATCGTGTGGGCGGTCAGTAGCAAAAAGAAATATGAACAGCCTATCGCATAGGTGATAGGAACAGCCATTACGGGCTACTGATACCGAAAAGGTATTGGTAGCCCTTTTATTTTTCCTTCCAATGCCCTCGGAGTTTTCGGACAGTCCGTGAAAGCTCAGTCTTTTCGGAGATATGAGAAAGGCGAAGACAATGATTTGACCGCCGTAAGGCGTTGAATGGTCAGGGAAGACCTTAATCGCAAACGGGAGACAACCCGTAAAAACAGAAAATAGTGCTGAGTGAACAGCCTTGTTAAACGCAGGAGGTAATCATTATGGCAAAGATCGACACCAGCAAAATCACGGGCTATGCGGAAATGTCTGCGGAAGACAAGCTGAAAGCTCTGGAAGCGTTCGAGTATGAGGACAACGCCGCCGAGCTGGAAAAGCAGAAAGCCGCTGTTTCCAAGGCCAACTCCGAAGCCGCTGAGTGGAAGCGCAAGCACAACGCTCTGTTGGGTGAGGACGAGAAGAAGAAGCAGGAGCAGGAGGAAAAGTTCGCCAACATGGAGAAGGAGCTTTCCGAGCTGCGGGAAGCCAAGCGTGTTTCCGAGTTCAAGGCCAAGTTCATCGCTCAGGGCTATGACGAGGCTCTTGCCGAGGATACCGCAAAGGCGATGGCTGATGGTGACTCTGCCAAGGTGTTTGCCAACCAGCAGAAGTTCCTTGACGAGTATGCAAAACAGGTCAAGGCTGACGCTCTGAAAAAGACCCCCAAGCCCACTCCCGGTGCCGGTGGTGGTACTGGCGAGATGGATTACGCCAAGAAAATCGAGGAAGCACGGACAAACGGTGATTTTGCCGCCGTTGCTTACTACACCCGCCTGCAAGCCGAAGCGGAAGCGCAGGCGAAAAACGAGTAAAGGAGAGTTTTTACTATGGCAGATCAGTTTGCTATGAGTTTCGGGGTACTCAATTACTCCGGTATGCTCTTTAACAAGGGCAACACCCGCACCCCTCTGAGTTCTATCATCGGCGGTCGTGCTAAGACCACCAACCATGTTGAGTTCGTGACCGGTCAGGAGTTCACCTCTGGCGGCGGCGCTCAGCCTGCTATCAGCGAGAGTGCTTCTCTGACCGCCCCTGACGCTACCGTTGTAACCCGTGCGCAGAAGACCAATGTGACTCAGATCTTTCAGGAGTCTGTGGGTATTTCTTACGGGAAGATGTCTAACATGGGTACTCTGAGCGGTATCAATGTGGCGGGTCAGCAGGCCAACCCCATGAATGAGCTGGACTTTCAGGTTGCCGCCAAGATGATGAAGGTCAATGCCGACATTGAGTACACCTTCATTAACGGCGTTTACAGCAAGGCCACTGATGACACCAAGGTCAACAAGACCCGTGGTCTGGTTCCCGCAATCACTTCCAACACTACGGCGATGGATTCCAAGCCCCTCGGCCTGTGGGATATTGCCGACATGGTGAAGAAGATTTACGGCGCTCACGCCCCCACCGATGGCCTGTGCCTGTGGTGTGACGCTGTGACCATGTTCCAGATCAACGCTGACGCTGTTCAGAACGGTCTGACCGTGGTTCCCGCTGCCCGTAACATCAACGGTATCTCCCTGTCCAGCGTGGTCACGCCCATCGGCGTTGTCTATCTGTACCTTGGCGAGTATCTGCCTGCCGGTACTGCCCTGCTGCTGAACCTGAGCGTTCTGGCTCCCGTTTATCAGCCTGTCCCCGGCAAGGGCAACTTCTTCCTTGAGCCGCTGGCAAAGGTCGGCGCTGGTGAGAAGTATCAGCTCTTTGGTCAGATTGGCCTTGACCACGGCCCTGAGTGGTTCCACGGTAAGTTTACCGGTATCTCTACCGAGTTTACCGCTCCCACTTACAGCCGCAGCGTCTTCATCGCTAATGACGCAAACAACCCCGTGAACACTAAGGCCGTTGTTGGCGGCTAAGAGTGGCGCAGGAGTAAACACAACATTTTAGAAAGGAAAGGTGGAAAGTATGACGGACGCTGAGAAGTTGAAAATGGTGAAAGCCATGACCGGCGAGACAGACGAGGACACGCTTTCCACCTACCTTTCTATCGCCGGAAACAAGGTGTGCCGCAAGGCATACCCCTTCGACCCCACCGTGGCCGCTGTTCCTGACCAGTACGCTCACATTCAGGTGGAGATCGCCGTGTATCTGCTGAACAAGCGGGGTGCCGAAGGGCAGACCGCTCACAGCGAGAACGGTATCTCCCGCTCCTATGAAGACGGCGATGTGCCGCCTACGCTGCTGAGGGACATTGTTCCCTTTGCCGCCGTAATGGGAGGTTGAGTGTATGAGGACGCTGAACCGCAACAAATCGCCCTTCTGGTATCTGTTGTATGACCGCAAGGAGCCTGTAAAGGACGAGTACGGCAACGAAACCGGCGAGGAACTGGTGGTTTACAAGCCTGCTGTGGCGATGAACGCCAATATCTCGGCGGCGACCGGCTCCGCTCAGGTGGAGCAGTTCGGTAATTTCGCTGGGTACGACAAGGTGATCGTCACCGATGACCTGAGCTGCCCCATTGACGAGAATACCGTACTGTTCATCGACAAGAAGCCTCAGTATGACGAGGACGGGAAGCCGCTCTACGATTACGTGGTTCGCCGGGTCGCCAAGTCCCTCAACTCCATTTCCTATGCGGTCAGTAAGGTGACGGTATCGTGAGTCAGACAATCAATGTTCCGCTCTCCGGGAGAGGGATTGAGCGGCTGATACAGGAAACCGAGAACTGGAAGAACCGGCTTCAAGAGCGGACTGCGGTCTTTCTCGACCGGGTGGCGCAGGAGGGCATGGAGAGAGCTTCTGTCAAGTTCTCGCAAGCCGTTTATGACGGCACGAATGATGTTTCTGTGACGGTAGAATCCCGTGGGAACAATGTTCGAGCGGTGGTGGCGACAGGCGGGGCTACCCTGTTTATCGAGTTCGGTACAGGTGTGACCTACCCAGACGATCACCCGGAAGCCGAAGAACTCGGCATGAAACGTGGTGAATACGGTCAGGGTCACGGCAAGCAACGCTCTTGGGGTTATTACGGCGACCCCGGCACGAACGGTGTACTGAAAGAAAAGAAGAACGGTGGGTTCGTGGTCATCACCCACGGCAACCCCGCCAATATGCCGATGTACGAAACGGTAAAGGAGCTGCAAGACCGGCTCACGGAGATTGCGAAGGAGGTGTTTTCATGATTGATGTGGAGAGTCAAATCTACACGCCGATTGTGGAAGCCCTGAGAGTGCAGTTCCCCGGTATCTTGGTCAGCGGCGAGTATGTCAATGCTCCTACCCGTTTCCCCTATGTGAGCTTGGTAGAGCAGGATAACTACACCACGGAAGCTCACATGGACAGCGGAGATACGGAGAGGTTCGCTACGCTGATGTACGAGGTGAATGTCTACTCCGATAAGGCAGGCAGTAAGAAATCCGTTTGCCGAAAAATCATGAGGTTTGTGGACGATCTCATGTACGCCAAAAATTTCAGGCGTATTTCTCTGTCCCCTGTTCCTAATTTGGAGAACGCAACAATCTACCGTCTGGTGGCTCGGTACAAAGCCGAAACAGATGGAACTACTCTTTACAGGAGGTAAATGAAAATGGCTATTTCGACCTATAAAACCTTTCTGATGAAGAAAGGTGATACCGGCGATACTTGGAGCAAGCTGATCGACATCAAGGAGTTTCCCGACCTCGGCGGCGAGCCTGAAATGCTGGAAACCACCACTCTGAGTGATGATATGCAGACTTACATCGCTGGTATTCAGTCTCTTGACGGCCTGTCCTTCACCGCGAACTACACGCTGTCTGATTTCCAGACTCTCAAGGCTCTTGAAGGTAAGAAAACCAGTTATGCAGTTTGGTTCGGCGGCACGGAGAGCGCCGGTGTGGTCACTCCCGATGGTTCTAACGGCAAGTTTTCCTTTGATGGCGAGCTGTCCGTATACCCCGTGGGCGGCGGCGTGAATGAAGTGGTGGACATGAACATCACCATTGCCCCGTCTACCCCCATCGCTTTTTCGGCGACCTGAGACGCCACTAATCGCCATATTGACAAGGAGGATTCGTCATGGCAAAGCAGTTGACCATCAATGACCCTACTACCGGCGTGACCTACACGCTGGAATATACCCGCAAGTCCGTCGAGATGATGGAGAAAAGCGGCTTTGTTGTCGAAGAAGTGGAACGCAAACCGATGACTATGCTCCCGGCACTGTTTGCCGGTGCGTTTCTCGCTCACCATCGCTTTGTGAAGCGTGATGTGATCGACAACATTTATTCTCGCCTGACTCATAAGGACGAGCTGATCTCCGCTCTGGTGGAGATGTATAACGAGCCTCTGCTGAGTCTTCTGGACGACCCGGAGCAGCAGGAGGATAACGAGGGAAACCTGAGCTGGAAAGCCGGTTGGTAAGCGACCGCCTTTCCGATAACGAGGGGGGCGGCGGCGATCAACGCCCAGCCGCCCTTTTTGCTTACACAGGAAAATTCTATGAAGTCTTTCCATATTACCTCGCCATTGGTATGTCCTATGAACAATTTTGGGAGCAGGACTGTGATTTGGTGAAATATTACCGAAAGGCGGCACGAATTAAGCAAGATTTGCAAAATCAAGAGGCGTGGCTTCAAGGTGCATATGTTTATGAGGCTCTTATTGATGCGTCTCCGGTTTTTCATTCTCTTGCGAAAAAAGGAACGAAACCCGTTCCATATCGTGATAGTCCGTATGAACTGTTCGGGCAGTCGAATATCAAGAAACGAAAAACCATCCAAGAGGAACATGACGAAAAGGCGAAAGCCTACATGGAAGCCTTTATGGTGTCGATCAATAAAAAATTTCAAGCGAAAGGCGGTGACATAAATGGCTGACAATGTGGAGATTCAGGGGTTGGAGTTTCAGATCGTCAATGACAGTACGCGGGCGGTCGCAGGGCTTCAAAACC
>OGPS01001320.1_pt1 | contig 18764 bp, 14 predicted proteins | sample 1552931 | NCBI WGS metagenome assembly OGPS01 (sample SAMEA2580252, study PRJEB22360) | human gut metagenome | biome: human gut; feature: human-associated habitat; material: faeces | place: Denmark | collected 2008/2010 | reverse complement strand
CCCGTTGGCGCTGCGCTGATGGCGGCGGTCATGCTGTTGGTCATCTGCCTTGGGGCCGGTCTGACGTTTTTTGCAGCGGATATTGAAGCACCAATGGCAGACTTCACCCTTAAAGGCAATGGAGGATATGGTGTTCGCTTCCTTGATTCATTCGACCACATGACCCTGACGCGCTCCGATCTTCAGCAGCTGGCCAGCCTGCCTGGCGTGACGGGTGTGCAGCCACGGCGTGCGCTGGTCGTCAACATACTATTGGATACGGTGCCAGACTACCTGAAACCTTCGATGCAGAGCATTGGCAATCAGCATTTGCTGACCGATGAAGACTGGGATCGATATACTTCAACGCCCAACTCCATCTATGAAGGCTTTGATATGCGGGAATATTTCCGTGCAGATTACGCTAAGGCCCGTGAGCAATTCGGCGTAACACAGGAAATGGCGATCTTCACAGTCCGTGTGCTGCCGGTGGATGAAGCTGCTCTTGCCCCCTTTGTGGTAGAGGGTTCAATCGATATGGCTGCCATCAATGCAGGAGAAGCAGTTATTGCTTATGTGCCCACAGAATACGGTGCGACTACTGATGGCAGTGCATGGTCTACCTACAAAAAGCCAGATGACAGCATCCAACTGGATTATGTACATCAGAATGACTTCTTCCATGCCGGACAGACGCTGACTCTCATGCAGAATTACTACGGCCTTGGCGCAGGTGAGCAGGGCTTGCCCGATGACTATGAGAGGTGCGAAAGCATTACGTTGAGTGTGGACGTCTGTGCAGTGATCGAATGCCAGACGCCTGCCTACCCCCATATCCACGGCGGATTCCTCCTCACTACCGAGGAAGGTGCGCACAAGATGGGACTTTATGTGGGGCGGTTGAACTCTGTGGACATTACCGTGGACGGCAGTGTCACCGGCCAGACAGAGGAAGCGCTGCAGAAGCGCATCACCACCATTGCACAGCGCGGCGGCTTTACAGTGGTCAACAACACTGCTGAAGCCCGTGCGGAGCAGGCAGCAGCCAGACGGCTGATCACGGTGCTGGCTGGCGCAGGCGTGGTGTTCTTTGCCATTGCCGCTGCAATGATCACCGGCAGCGTCAGCAGGCAGATCCGTGCGGATCAACGAGGACTGGGAACGCTCAGGGCTGTTGGTGCAGATGACAAGGTTCTCTTTCACTGTTATCAGGGCCAGGTGATCCTGAGTGTCCTGCTGGCGATCCCGCTGGCTGCAATCGGTGTGAGTGCGATCTGCCTGGGAGGATTTGTGGAGTACCTGCATCCCGGCGCGATCGTGGTGAGCATTCTGTGCGCTGCACTGCTGCTGGTTTGCTGCCTGATCAGTCTGCGGAGTCGCATCCGCGGTGTACTGAAATGCAGCATTGTTGAGAATATCCGGGAGATGTAACGCCAATGAAACGCTTAACAATCAACCGCATTGCATCAGCTTCTTTGCGGACAAACAAGAAATCCTACATTGCGCTGGTCATCGGTATTTTCCTGTCCATCTTCTTTGTCAGCTGCATGGTGCTGGGTGTACACGGACTTTTCATGGCAAATGAAGCCCGCCGTGACGCCCGCCTTGGCAGCCAGGATACTTTCTGGCTGGATTGTGAGGAAACAGACGAGGTGCTGATGGCAAGTGGCCTGTACGATGGCATCGGCCATGTGACCATTCCAGCGGTGCATAATGACACTTCAACCTCGGTTGGTTATTATGATGATACCGCTGCTGCCTTCCTGCATCGCAGCTTCATCGAAGGACGCATGCCGGAAAAGCCGGGCGAAATTGCGATTGAGGAAAGCGCTCTGGCACGTATGCGTCTGGACAACGTGGGTGTGGGTGATACGGTAACGCTCACCCCTGTGGAGGGCGTCGACGAAGTACGCACCTTCACCATTGTGGGCATCATGGAAAACCAGAGTGCCAACATGAAGGGCTATTCCAGCTTCAGTGAGCTATACATGGAGTTTCCGGCCATACTGATCCACCCAACGGAAGCAGAGCTTTCCACTGGGCGTCTGGTACAGCACAAGCTGTTTTCCTTCGCGCCGGGCGTAATGGGTTATCAGGCACTGACTTATTACACACGCACAGATGCGCAGGGAGCACAAACATACGGCAACCTGCAGGTTTTCGACGGTAACGATAACCCGACCAACTGGCCGAGCAACCTGATCGCACCTAATCCGGCTGTGCTGCTCTACACGGTTTGCATCGGTGTGCTGGCAGGAACGCTGCTGCTGGCAACCTGTGTAGGGATCGCGGGGGCGATGGAGAGCCAGCTCTCCCGAAGGGTTTCGGAGATCGGCATGCTGCGGCGCAGCGTGGGCGCTGGAGCAGGCTGCCCCGACGCTGTTCCTGTTCAGCCCGTCGTGGTGGCTGCTGCTGCCGGTGCTGGCGCTGTCCATGCTGGTCATTCTGCTGTCCAGCTGGCTTCCGCTCCGCCGCGCCAGTCGGATGATGCCCATGTCTGTCATGCGGGACACAGAAATGCTGCGCAGACTGAGGCGTGTCCGTCCGCAGAAGACCTTCCGCCCTGCGAAATTGGTAGCATGGCGGCAGCTGAGCATTCGCCCTGGTCGGCAGGTTGCTCCGGCATTGCTGATGGCGCTATTGATGATCGTCGTCAGCACGACGGTGTATATCGTCCATGATGACGTCATCAGCGCTATGGCAGACCTGACGGATCGGATTGGCTTCTCCATCTGGGCTCCCGGAACATACTATGGCATGTTTTATGACAAAACGCCTGGGCAGTAGCTGACGACAGGTGACGTAGCGCAGCTTCGCAGCCTTCCCGGTGTGAAAAGAGTGGAGATGTCTGCCAGTATCCGCATCACGCAGGAACTGGGTGAGGATGTGCCAGCGTATTGGGAACCCGTCTACTATGAAACAACGAGCGGCGGATACACCATCCAGCACAATCTCGGCAATGGACATCCGTACTTGCTGCCGGTGGAGGAGATTCCTGCAACCGTTTACGAGGATGCAGAGGACTACACGGCAATCCGCCAACATCTTGGTATCGATGGACATCTGAGCAACGCGATTGATCTGGAGATTGCCGTGGTTGATCCGGCATATCTGGAGCAGTTCGTCGTCAGCGGAGATATTGATATGACGGCGATCAACGCAGGACAGGAGGTACTGGTCGTTGCACCGACGATTTATGCGTTCCTGTCACCAGACGGCGCAGTCAACTCCTACCGGGGCACCAATGAACGTTGGCTGCAAAACCGCCTGAGCAATCCGGAATACACCCTGCTGGCATCTATTGAGAATGATGCGTATACTGCAGGTCAGCCGCTGACGCTGCACTATGTCCATTCCGATTCTGTCCGGACTCCGACGAATGGTTCTGTCTCCGACTATCTGTCCTGTTACCAGCAGATGGCGCACACAGAGGTGAACGTCACCGTGGGCGCGGTACTTTCCGGCGGTTTTTCTGTGGGTGAGAATGTGGTTATGGTGACTACTGAGCAGGGTCTTGCAGCCATGAGGCTACCCTTGCCCCGCGTATCTCACCTGAACATCTATACCCATGACCTGACGCTGGAGGAGGAAGCCGCGCTGGAAAAGCGGATCACCTCCATCGCCATGCGCGGCGCGGATTACACAGTGGGTAACATGATGGAAATGCAACGTGAGAACGAGCGGGAGCGCTTACTGGAGCTGCTGTTGATCAGTGGCGTGTCTCTCATCCTGCTGACAGTTTGCATTGCACAGATCACGGGCAGCGTCAGCCGCCGTATCCGGGCGGAGGGACGTGCGGTGGGCGCAGATGAACGCGTCATCTTCCGCATCTACGGCGGACAGGTCGCCATGAGCGTTGCTATCGGCGCGGTATTCGGGCTGGCAGTTTACTGGGGGCTGGTCCGCAGACTCCCATACCTCGGTATGACGCAAGGTTCTGCAAACTGGTTCCCCCTTGGTGCGCAGCTGCTCTTCGCCGCCACGACCCTTCTGGCGAGCCTTGCCATCCTCCGCCTGCGCGTCCGTGACGTGACCCGCCACTCGATTGTCGAAAACATCCGGGAGTTGTGATTTTGATGAAAAGAATAGCTTTGCTGTGCATGACAGCCTTGTTCCTTATACCCATTTTCGCTTTCGCAGAAGGCAGCATCTGTTTGAATGAAACTACTGTTTTCGGAGATATGTCATGCTCCTGGGCGCAGGGATATGAACCACGTATTTCTGGCAGCACTCTGATTGTGCTTGCGCCCTTGAATGTTGACGGCATTTCCGGTTCAGTGAAGGTTGAACTGTTTGCCGACGACGCAGCGATTTCACCACTGAAGACACAGGGGGTATACACAACTGTCTATCGAAGTGAAGGCGGTGCTTACAACACCACGCTGAAAGCCAATCTGGTCAAGGGCCGCGTGAACGGCGACTACCCCTGCACACTGGTCTTTACGGCTAAAGACAGCGAGGGGAATACCGTTCGGGGCGAACACCATTTTGTGCTGCACATCCGCGATGGCCGCAAGCCTGATGAAACCATCCGCCCAGTGATCTCTGATGTGGATGCTACCTTTCATGTGGGCGAGGACAGCACTTTGACAGCCGTTCTCACCAATCCCAGTCAATATGCTGATCTGACCGGCATGACGCTCCGTGTGACTGACGCCTCCGGCGACATTCTTCCGGCTGGTACGGATGTAATCCTCCTGCCTGATATGACAGCGGGTACTGCCCAAACAATTTCCGTTCCCCTGAAGGTGAAGACCAATGCTTCTATTTCGCTACATACGCTGAAATTCGATTTGAGCTGGACGGCCCTGGATGCAGCAGGAACATGGTCGGAGAGTTTCACCTTGCCCGTCAATCAGGAAATCAGATTAGAGCATGGTGGTGTCCAGCTGGCCACGACGATTCTGCAAAGCGAAATGGCAACACTGACGGTTCCTGTTATGAACATGGGCCGTTCCGAACTTAGCAATGTCATGGCGACGCTGAGCCTGCCGGGGATCACTGAAAGGCAAAGCGTCCTTGTGGGAACGCTTGCTCCGGGTGAAACCAAGTCCGCCAAGCTGACCTTCATTCCCGGCACGGACGATCTGGGGCTTCATCAGGGAACCCTGACGATTACCGGCGAGGATGCGTATGGCAACACAGCTTCAATGACTGTGCAGGTTGAAACTACTGTCGAGGAACCGGTTGTGGTTGCTGCCAGTTCTGAGGGGAGCCAGGAAGATGAAACGCAGGCATTCCCGTGGTTGGTGATTGCGTTGGGTGCTGGCTGCGGTGTGCTGCTGCTGGTCTGCATCATTCAAGGGGCTGTTCTGCGGAAGAAGATCAGGAAGTTGGAAGAGGATAAGCTGTAAACATTGCGACAACAATTCCCTCAAACGAAAGAGAACCAGCTGCCCAAACAGCTGGTTCTCTTATTCATTCGTAACAAATTTAAGAAAACATGCACATCCTACTCTTTGTTTCGTCTAACTTATTGAGGGAACTATTTCATGATGCGCCCGACAAAGTACCCTTCATCAGTGAAGACTGTCAGGCTGACTCTCTTTCCGTGCTTGCATGTTGTGAGTAATCGGGTGAATGTCCCCTCAGACGCAGAATCAGGATCCCATACGGATTCAAGGATAGAGGTAATGGGGTGCTTGGTATCCTCTGTTGTTAAGATGGAACAGATACACCCTGACCTGTCATTGCATACTGAGATGTACATGAGTGAGCAGATGGCAACAAGCACCACCAGGAAAATGATTAGCTTCTTCATAAGTCCCTCCATAATTCATTCAGGCCGGGATGATACGGACAGAGACACCTTGCTTCTCAGCATAGAGTATGGTGTTCTGCGTTCCTCCATTGCTGCCATTATACGCAGCGATCACAAGGGCACTGTGATCAACCATCCAGCAGTTCCGGATCTGATAACAACCTCTGGTGTAGGAATGTGATATAGTACGGACCAGATCAGCCTCGGCGAGGACATCATGGTAGAGGCGTTGCCAGTCGCTGTTCCAACGTTCCTCAAAACCTGGATGTGGAACGGCACAGATCAGGTGAACATCAGGGTGAACCTTCTTGCGGCTTAATACGATAGCCGCTGCCCAAAGGTCGGTTCCTCTACTCATCCCGGAAATGAAGGTACGGAAGCCAGTTGCTATTGCATCGTCAATCGCAGATTCCAATCCTTTACGCAATTCAGCTTCATCAACTGTCAGCTTTTCTGGTCGATGTCCGGTGAAGCAGCACCGCTTCTTCCTCTTCTCAATCTCGCCCATTGTCTTTACCGCCTTTCTATACCTCTGATACAGTATAACATGGCAGCACGAATGGCACAAGTAGCCAGTATTATACGCGACAGATTGGCGGTAAAATATACATGGAGGAGATTATGCAATGGATGTACTTGAAAGACTTCGCCATCTGATGGATGAGCGCGGTTGGACGGTATATCGTGTTGCGCGAGAGTCTGGGTTGAGCGAAAAGACTGTGTACAATATCTACTCGCGGAACACGATGCCTTCCATCCCAACGCTTGAAGCAATTTGCAATGCTTTCGGGATTACGCTTGCTCAGTTTTTTGCGGATGGTAAACTGATAGAAATGTCACTCGATCTGGAAGAAGTGTTTGAGAACTGGATCGTCTTGACACCCGAGCAGAAAGAAGCAACACTTTCCATGATGAGAGCGTTCCGGCGTGAGCAGTAAGGAAAGGAATGGCTTGAAAGCATCCTTGCTTTTTTCGCATACAACGAGTTTACCGCAATGATTAAGTGGGTTTTGTTCCACATGAATCTATATCCTGGTGATATAGTTACTGTAAGTATATAGACCTTACTCCCCAAAGACAAGTCGGCTTATCCGGCTTGTCTTTTTGTATCGCTTGTGTGCTAGGAAATGATATTTTGCATGTGCTCATATTGATTGGTAGAAGAGAAAATGGTATGATATTATTGATGAAATATACTCTCTCTGCATCTGAAATGACTTCGTTATTTATGGATGGAAGGTGACGCGAAAATGGCGATAAGCAAAAGAAAGTATAAAAAAGGACAACTGAGTAATACGGAGAGAAACCGCTTGTTTGTTACAGGCGTCCTCTGTAGTGTGGGCGCAGTGCTTCTTTGCATTGATGGATGGATTCCATGGGTTGGATCAGCTCTGTACTTGGCGGGACTGGTGAATTGGGTGGTATGTGCATTTCGCTCTGAGAAGCTTACTGTAGTGGACCACAGTGAGTATGCTTTTGCAATTCCGATCGTCTTTATTTGGCTGATATGGGGGAAAGTTGAGACTACAATGGATGGCTCATACTTGATTTACGCTGTTGTATTCTCATTGATTCTATCCGCTTTGTTTATAGCTGCGGATTGGTATAAGAAAAGACGCTCTTCGCTTGCGCAGTATATAGGATGGTCGCTGCTAACCGTAATATTCATTTTCTTCCTGATTGCCATCCCGTTCTTTACTCAGGCGAATGTACAGTTGGATCCCTATGAAAAAAAGGTATATGAGGGAATGGTTTTAGATACAGAGCGGAAAATATCAGCAAAAAGCACGACAAAGTATTCTGCTGTTGTATCATTTATCGATAATGATGGTCGACCACAGCAAGATACCATTCGTATCAAACGATCACAATATCAGCATATTACAGTAGGCCAGAAGGTCATCGTCATCGAAGGACAAGGTTTGTTTGGTGCGGATTATTGGATGATTGATGTGGATACAAAGGAATGAGTATAGAACACAGAGACTGCTCTGCCTTTGAAATGATAGGAGACAGTAACGATAAAATCGAGCTTCCGAAGATAAAGGAGCAAGTACCATGAACAGTCCCTTTGAACTACATGCATTCTCAAGCAGAGCTTATACAGCTGCCGAATGTATCACCTTTGGCAATAAGTGTCTCTCTTTATCCGACCTTGATGCAGAAATGCAACACCACAAAGGTGTTTCACACATCATGGTGTGTGATCCTACGCAGGAGGAGTTTGATCAATTCGTCGCGCAGTATGCGGATCAATATGCGTCCATTTACTTCTTTCATATGCGAAAAGTGAAGGATTTGTCGCTGCTGTCCACATTACAGCATGTGCAATGGCTGCTGATCCACAATGCCCATGCCGATGCCTTATGGGACATGCAAGGCAACCTGGCTTTGCGTGGCTTGATGGTCAGCGAAAGTAAGAAAACGATCTACGATCTTGAACCGCTTGTTGCTGCTCCGTCTCTTGATGAAGTAATCCTTCTCTCCTCAATGGATCGGAAATACACAACCCGCTCGCTTGCACCGTTGCTGCAATGCAGTCATCTGCGGCGCGTGATGATTGAATTGAATACGGAAAGCAAAGATTTCAGACCGGAAGATTATGTCCATCTGGATGCATTCCAATATCAGGTGGACAGGAAACGCAACTTCTGACACTCAGGGAGTGAACTACATGACCATCCGCATCAACATCCGCCAATTAGGGAAAAAGCGCAACACCATTAACGCCGTGCCCTTTGCGTTGCCAAATCATCCAAACACCGTCCGTGACCTGATAACCTCCGTAGTGATGATGTGCGTTACAGCGTACAACGAGCGCGTCCGCAAGGGCGAAACAGGCATCCGCCCCATGACCGAGGAAACGCTTGCCGATATGGAGACCATCGGCAAACTGGCCTTCGGCGTAAATTACAGCGAGAAGCAAGCAGATGAAACAACAGCAATCGCCAATGCGCTGCAGGGCTTTGAGGACGGCCTGTACCGTGTATTCCATGGTCAGAAGGAACTGACTGCGCTGGATGAAGCAATCAGCTTTTCCGAAGAGGATGAGCTGACCTTTATCCGCCTGACCATGCTGACCGGCAGCATATTTTGATGGAGGTACACCATGACTGAAAACGGGAATATTTATGAATTGCTCCCACCTGGATTGGCGGGCTATGAGGGAACGTTGACAACCCTCAAGAAGCAGTATGTAAAGAGATTGCTCGCGACGGTGGACGACGAACGCAAGGTGTTCCTCGGCGGTTGGGTGTCCGGCATGCGCACTGTTAGCCGTGAACGGGAGGCTCTGCACAAGGCACTGCTTGCGGGGATGAAGCCTTCTGCCTATGCGGAAAAATCGCTTACTTGGGTACGGGACAAGGGCTTCGTACCGTCAGAATATTGGCATGAACTGCTGGAAGCGATGGATCATGTTCTGGAACAGCCCTATTCAATCGGCTGGGAGCGGCGTTCTTATCGCTCGTTGAACTGGGGTGCGTATATAGAACGGGTCCATGCGATGCTGCGCGATTTCGTGAATGATGTGCTGCTGCCCTTCAAGCTGGTTGACCTGCTGACCGGACATGTACCGGAGACGGTCACGGAATTCATGTCCAAGACGAGCTTTTGCCCAACCACTGCGCTGGTGGCCCGTATTGCTTCTGCGCTGGATCGGAACGATACTCAGGTGGAGGCGGCTATCCGGGACATGATCGACGGTGATGCCAAGCCCTTCTTCATGCGCGAGGTGATCCGCGGCATTCTGTGGAGCCATCGCAGCGACATGCATGAGATGCTGGGTCGTTTACTGGTGGCAGCGCGTCTGCAGGAAGGTCTGCGCCAGACCATCTGCGAGAATGCAGATATGGGTTCGCCGGAAGCCTTCAAGGCGATGATCGACGTGATCGAACAGCATGACCTGATCCGCTTCTCCTCGGTGAAGCGGGCGGTTGGCGTGTGGCTTGGCCTGATCTCGGAGGAAAGTGGCAGCCTTGACCGGGTGAGCAGCAAGTCCATCGGGCTCATTTCACGTTGCCTCAAGGATGAAGCCTTCATCGAGGAATGCCTGTCCAGTGAGGATAGTATGCAGATCCACATCGGCCTGTGGGCTATCGGTGTGCGGGATGTGCGCAAGGCCACCGAGCGGGCCGGCGTGCTGGCCGCCAAGGGAACCCACCATCAGCGGCTGTCAGCGGGTTACTTTGTTCAGGGTCTGCAGCTGCCGCTCTATCAGGCGGTTGTGGCCATGAACATCATTGCTGCCTATCCGGAGGAGCTGGACACGGTGGCCATGTATCTGCCGATGATGATGGAACACTGCCTGATCCGGCTCGGGCAAACGGTGAAAAGTGAAGGAGACGCCACCTGGCGGGAGTACTTCGGCAGCGAACAGGAAGCCAGGAACGTTCATGCGCTGCTGGTGTCCATCCGCAGTCAGTTCACGAAGAAGCAGGTCTTTGAGCCCTGCGTGTTCCCGTGGCACAAGGCTGTGCTGGAAAAGGGCGACCTGTCCGAGCGAATCTGTGTCATTGCCCGTTTGCTCAATGATGACCAGCTGATCGATGACTCCATTCAGTATTTCGGCGACTGTGATCCCTGGAACAGGGAATCACTCCTGGAAACCAGCTATGGCAGGATGCGTACGCCGAGGCAGAGGCAGATGATCCTGACCTCTGTTTGCGACAAGGGAGAGATGTGCCGCCGTACCGCCATCAAGCTGGTGGACGCCATGAAGCTGACCGCCGAGGATTATGCCGAGCTGGAAAAGCTGCTGCGCTTCAAGTATGCGGATTCCCGTACTGCGCTGATCCGTTGGATGATGAAGCAGCCGGACGATGCGCTCTTTGCCAGCCTGACCCGTCTGTTGGGGGATAAAAAGAGCGAGGAACGCCGAATGGCTGCGCTGGATATCGTCAAGCAGCTGGCGGATGAGGACAAGCGTGTAGCGCTGATATCCCGCTGCGCCCAGCTGGTGTCGGCTTATGAGAACCCCACGGCTAAGGAAAAGACGCTCGTGGACAGCCTGATGGAGAAGTTTGGGGCAGCATCGGCAGAGGAGGACGCTCTGTTCACGGAGGAGGATGTTTATCATCCTGTCATCGCCGATACGCCCGAAACGGAGCAGGCGGTACTGACGTACATGCGCTATTTCCCCGAATCGCAGCTGGCAGACGAGCTTGGTGGTCGGAAGAAGCGCTGGACGGATCTGTTCTTCAAGAAAAATCGGGACGCGTTTGCCCGTGCCAAGGCAGACTTCAACAGCCTGCTGGATTGCTATGAGAAGCACAAAATGGATCCTGTCAAGATAGGTTCTGGAGAGGAAACCCTTCTCTGCAATCTGCATGGATTACAGCTTGGACAGAAACAGGTTGTTCTTTATGAGGTATGGGATGCCTGGTATCAGGAGCATGTGAATGACCCGGAGCGGCTGCTGCGTCTGTGTGTTCTGGCTCACTCGGACAGGAACAGCAGCTCAGATAAGGCCATTGTGTCTGCCTTTGGAGAGGGCTATCAGCAGGGGATACTGCCGCTGAAGGATCCGCGCCGGGCACACCTGCAGGACATCACGGCTGACCTGGTAAAGCAGCATGTACCTGCATCTGATTTGAAGTATATTGCAGCGGCGCTGCTGATCTGGCTGGCCCAGTGCGTGGGCGACAGTCTGCTTTGGGCTGAGCCAACAAGTGAGATGGCTCGCTGGATGGCAACGCAGCACATTACGAATCAGGATCAGCTCAGCCTGCTGCTGGAGGGTCTGGATTATGGACATGAAGGTCTGCTGCCTGTTTTGTTCCCAGCGGGGATCATGCTGTACAATCGCAGCGAACAGGCTTTCAAAAAGTATATCAAGACCGAGGACAACGGTTCTGTCATCTATCAGGGGCTGATGCGGGTAGCTCAGCAGAGTTTTGACGGCGCAATCATGAGCATGATGCGCAAGAACATTTTCCCCAACTTGCCTGTGGTATTGGGTGCCAGCTACCGGGGGCTGCTTTCGCAGCGCGGAGTTTATGCATGGCTGCTGAACAGCAAAATGGCCCGAAATGCCATCCGCGATCTAACTGCTCTGGCAGATGTGCACCGGGCCGCTGGGCAGCAGTTCACGACGCGTATCACTTATGGCTTCTACATGAATGCACGGCACAGTGAGGAATGCCTGCGAGATTATCTGGGGAAGAACAAGCCGGAAAGCGATGAAGACTTCGCCATGCTGCAGTATGCGGATGAAGTCTGCACGCCGCTTGTGCGCCGGATCATTGATGCAGAACTGAAACGCGGCGATACAGAAACGCCCTGGTCGCCTATGGTCGGAGGCATTCATCGCATCTGGGGTGCAGAGGACTTCATGGCCATGCTGTCTGCGCTGGGCAAGGACAAGCTGCTGCGCTCTTATTACTTCAACACCAACGGCTATGGCCGCACGGAGAGCCTGTGCACCATGTTAGGCGTCTGTGTCCCGGCAAAGACGGACACGGCGGATGATCTGCGCCGGCTGATGAAGCAGCACAGGATCAGCGAAAAGCGGCTGATCGAGGCGGCGCTGTACAGCCCGGAATGGATTGAGCTGGTGGGCGAGACAATCGGGCTGCCCGGTTTCCGCTCGGCGGCATACTATTTCATGGCGCACATGAACGAAGATTTCGACGATGTCCGCAAGGCGCGCATCGCCCGCTTCACGCCCCTTTCCATTGAGGAGCTACAAAACGGCGCATTTGACATCGGCTGGTTCCGCAGCGCCCATGAGGAAGTAGGGGAGAAATACTTCGACCTGATCTACGACGCTGCAAAGTACATCACCTCCGGAGCGAAGCACGCCCGTGCCCGGAAGTATGCAGACGCGGTACTGGGGCGGCTGGAGCTGGCTGCGACCAAGGATGAGATCATCCAGAAGCGCAACAAGGATCTGCTGATGGCATACGCCCTCATTCCGCTCTCCGGCGAGGACGATCTGCAGGCGCGCTACTTGTACATTCAGCAGTTCCTGAAGGAGAGCAGGGGCTTTGGCGCTCAGCGTGCCGCCAGCGAAAAGACTGCTGGTGAGATCGCGCTGACGAACCTGGCAATGAACGCTGGCTATGCTGACAGCATGCGCCTGACCCTGCGCATGGAAACCCGTCTGGTGGAGGAGAACAGGGAGCTGTTCGATCCCCATACCATCGATGATCTGACCGTGCAGCTCAACGTGGATGATCAGGGTGTGACCAATCTGCTATGCATGAAGGGCAGCAAAGCGCTCAAGAGCATCCCGGCGAAGTACAAGAAGAACGAGTACATCCTGCGGCTGAACGACATGAAGAAGCAGCTGGTGGAGCAGCAACGCCGTGCAAAGCGGATGCTGGAGGATGCCATGGAGGCGTCCACCGTGTTCACAGCAGGGGAAATCGCTGCACTCATGGGCAATCCTGTGATTGCGCCGATGCTTCGTCATCTGGTGTTCATGCAGGGCGAGCGCTTTGGCTTCGTCGATTGCCTGACGCTTACTGATGCAGATGGTGTTGAAACCATGCTGGATGCTTCCTGCGAGCTGGTCGTGGCGCATCCATTCCACCTGTGGAAGGCGCAGCAGTGGCTGCCTTTCCAGCGGAAGATCTATGCAGAGCACATGGTGCAGCCCTTCCGGCAGGTGTTCCGCGAGCTGTATATCAAGACGCCGGACGAGCTGGGCAAGGATACCTCCCTGCGCTATGCCGGCAATCAGATTCAGCCCGCCCGTACCATGGCCTGCCTGAAGACTCGCCGCTGGATCGCGGACGCTGAAGCTGGTCTGCAGAAAATCTACTACAAGGAGAACATCGTTGCCACGATCTGGGCGCTGGCGGACTGGTTCAGCCCTGCCGACATCGAAGCGCCCACACTGGAGTGGGTGGCATTCCTTGACAGGAAGACCGGGAAGCAGCTCAAAATCGACGATGTCCCGGAGATCATCTTCTCCGAGGTCATGCGCGATGTGGATCTGGCTGTCAGCGTGGCTCACGCGGGCGGCGTTGATCCCGAAACCAGCCACTCTACCATGGAGATGCGCGCGGCCATCCTGTCCTTCACGCTTCCGCTGTTCCGCCTGAGCAATGTGGAAATCAAGGATCGCCATGCTATCATCACCGGCGAACTGGCGCAGTACAGTGTCCATCTGGGCAGCGGTGTGGTACATCAGATCGGCGGAACGATGTTGTCGGTGCTGCCGGTCCATTCACAACATCGGGGCAAGCTGTTCTTGCCCTTCGTGGATGAAGATCCCAAGACGGCGGAGATCATCTCCAAGGTACTGCTCTTTGCGGAGGATGGAAAGATCAAAGATCCTACGATCCTGGAACAGATCAGCCGGTGATGAAATCAGGCAGAGTATAGTTGGAAACAAACACTGATACGAGTAAAGGAGATAAAGCAATGAGTAACCTGAACAAGTTTGCACAGAAAATGCTGGATGCTGGTGTATGCGATGCGCGCGGAGCCGTGTTTTGTGCTACGGCGGTAGGTCTGCCGGATGGTCAGTTTGGCATGGTGCTGATGGGCGTGGTCGGCAACGAGCTTTCCATCTACGACACGGACATGAAGTCAAATGTGGGAGAGCATCTGTACACCATCCCTCTCAAGCAAGTGTCTGATCTGCAGATCACCAACGGCCTGGTGGCGGAAATCTTTAAGGGCTATTCCTTCAAGTTCACCTATGATGGCTTTGAGTGGAAGTTCAAGAATTGCGCGCAGCAGAAGGAACAGCTTGAGGTTATCAGGCACGAAGTTAATTAAAGAGTCAAGCATCAACGCCTCGCCGATACCGCATGTCGGCGGGGCGTTTTGTTGTCTCTGGCGATCTTGAAAGGGATGTGTCAATAAGCGGATATTCTTGCGAAGTGCATACTGATAATCAAGTAGAGAACCCCAAATATTTACAAATGTTACATATCAAATCTATTGACAAACAATTCTACGCAATGTAGAATAACAATCAAGACAGGCTGTCGAATAAGAAAGGAGAGACTGATATGCAGCTGCCGGAAAGTGAATTCGCTATCATGAATTACATCTGGAGTGCAGAACCGCCAGTTACCACGGCCATGGTGATGGAGGCGGTAGGGAATGAACGCGCATGGAAGCCTCAAACATGCTTGACCCTTGTGGCTCGGTTGATCGAACGTGGCTTCCTGGAAGCACAAAAGGGCAAAGGCCGTGAAAAGACGTTTTCTCCGCTGATCACCCGCCAGGAATACCTGCAGATGGAGACCACGACCTTTATGAAGCAGGTGCACGGAAAGAGTCTTTCCAGCTTGCTGGCCAGCCTGACCGGCATGCAGTTGAGCGATAAAGACAAAACCGAGTTACGGCAATGGTTTGACAAGCTGACGGAGGAATGAACATGGCATACTGGCTACAAATGCTGCTTGGCTGCACGATCTCGATGGGTGCTTTGACATGCCTGATGGCAGTCCTTGCGCCTGTGATTTCTCGGCGCTACAGCCAGCGAACGGTCTATGCGCTGCTGACGGTTGTGCTGCTGGGATTTCTGATCCCGTGGCGCCCTGCGTTGCCACATCCTGCAGTACAGATCTCTATGCCTGCTTCAGAACCGGCGCGGGCTGTGCCGTATACGGCTGCACCTGCCTCCCTCCCGGCGATGGATGTGGAGACCGAAGCCCCCAGCACGTCTGTACAGACGGGCGTGACCACAGAAAATATACCGCAGAATGCTGCACAGATTGCAGAAGCTCCCGCGCGGAAGGTGGATATCAACTGGACGCAGATGATTTTTCTTGCCTGGTCTGCCGGTGCAGTTGTTGTGCTGGCAAAAGAGGGCTGGCGGCATCATTGCTTCCTGCGACTGGTAAACCGTTGGGCGGTTCCTGCACCAACACATGTTCAGGAGCTGCTTGCACAGATCGCGCACGGGCATAAAACCCCCAGGCTGTTTACCTGCCCTGCAATCGACAGCCCCATGGTAACGGGGGTCTTCCGCCCGCGGCTGCTGTTGCCGGAAAGCGACGCCTCCGATGAAGATCTACTTATGATGTTCCGCCATGAATGGACGCATTTCAGCCGTGGAGACGTGGTTGTGAAGCTCTTAATCGTGGTCGCGAAAGCCATACATTGGATGAATCCGGCTGTGTATCTGCTCAGTCGGGAAATGAACCTCTATTGCGAAACCTCCTGTGACGAAGTTGTGCTGATGGGCTGCGACAAGCTGGAACGGCGGCGTTATGCCGAAACGGTCATGAGCGTCCTGACGCAGACGAGTATGCGGCAATCTGCCCTCTGCACCGGCTTTCAGGGAGGCCTGAAACGAACGAAACGGAGGATTCTCCATATGTTGGATACGCGAAACAAGAAAAGTGGCGTACTATTGTTGGTTGTAGTGCTGATGCTGAGTATCCTGTCCGGCGCAGCATTGGCTGTCGAACCCGAAACGGCTGAAACTGAGACCGCCCTTCAGCTTCCGCTGAGCAATGAAATTGATTGCTCCCTGTTGACCTTCGAGTACAGCTATCCGGCAATTCTGTATAGCGATACCTATGGCAGCATACCGGTGTACCCTTTTTACGATGACCCGACATATCCCGGGGCGCTGTACAGCCCTAATGTACCGGTATCGATTACCGGCAGCGTATGGCGCGACGAACGCTTCCGTGGTGTGAGCGAAGCGAATGAAAATGGTATGCGATACCTGCAGGGCATCATCAATCTGGGTGAACGTATCGAAATGGTGTACATCCCTGAGATGTTTGTAAAGCTGGTGGAGGATTACCCCGACTGTGTTCTGACTACTGCTACCATTGTAGCGGATGAAGGCCAGCAGCACACCAATCTCTATGAGAAGATGTATACCGACACCCCCAGCACAATTCTGGCTGAAGGTAGTCAGGTAGAAGTCATCAGCCGGAATGAGCATTGGGTTCAGATTCGGCAGGGGAATGTAACGGGATATGTCCAGGCGGGCAACTTGTCGATGGATGCTGAAACTGAGAAGGCGTTCCAACCTGCCTTCCTGGAGGGTTATACGGATGCACCTGGGTATGCATATCGTAATAACGCCTATAACGATTGGTTCGACAGTATGCTGCTGCAATATGGCTCCCACAGTTACTGGGACATGGAACAGATGGCGCTTATGACCGAAGTAGAGGAGCGCTACGGTCAGTACGATGCGGGCCTACCCGTGTATGTCATGCCTGGAAAGGATGATTTCACAAAGGAGGAAGCCATTGTCCGTGCTTACGCTTACCTCGATACGGATGTGCCACTGGAAGATTTCGGCGTACGGGTTTTGTTGAGCGACAATGATGGCAACAAGGAGAATGCCATCTGGCGTATCAGCTTCCTGTATCCGGAAGATCCGGGTAAAAGCCGCAGGGTCAACATGGATCGGGATGGAAGCCTGTATGAGATCGAGAATTTCAATCCGGGACAGAAGGCTGCCATTATAGCTAAATATGGTCCCAATGTTGCATGCTGGCCAATGGAGTACCGGAAGAAGTTCTATCCCCAGGATTGGGCGCTTGATCATACTGTCACCCTGTCTGATAATACGGTGCTGTATGTCAATTACATGTCCTGGAGCGATAGCACACAACCGGAATCCTTCTCTTGCGGCATGGCAGAAGCGATTGAGAAGACTATCGATGTCATTAGCGCAACAGAAGGAAAGGACATGCGTGCACGTCTTTTGTCAGATGAGTTCATCGTCAATGTGAAGCTTATGGATGTAACCGACTGGCAGGATGGCAAGGAAATGGGCAAGAAGTGGCAATGGAATATCAGATTCAGTGCGCCCTATGAGCAACAGCCTTATCAGTATCAGGTGAGCGTCAACGCTGAAACAGGCGAAGTGGATCAGTTCTTTGATCCCAAGGAAATTTACAGGACTCAGGTTGATTGGCAGGAAAACCACAACGGTAATGGCTGATACGATTGGAACGGAGATCGCATAACTCTACACATTGGGCGGGGCTGCCAGCGTGCAGCTCCGCCTTTATGATGCATAGATTCGGATTGCTATGCCTACACCAACGCTATTTGACAAAAAACACAAATAAAGGATAGAATGAGCGTAAAATATCCTGAAATATGGCGTCTAATGGGTTGAAAGGAGGTTGAAGCAATGGAAGTTGTCAAGGGCCCGGACAACAACGTAGACTTGATCAGTCAATGGATCAGAACCTATGAGAAGGACTTGCTTCGCCTGTGCTGCGTGTATCTGAAAGATGTAGCATTAGCAGAAGATGCAGTGCAGGAGACTTTTTTGAAGGCGTACAGCCATCTGCCGTCCTTTCGTGGCAACAGCAGCCCCAAGACCTGGCTTGTCCGCATTGCCATCAACGTTTGTAAAGATATGAGCCGGACTGCGTGGTTCAGGCTATTCCGCAACACGGTCGAGCTGGACAAGATTCAGATCGTCGCTCCAGAGGGAAATCACGAGGTACATTCAGATCTGGTGGCAGAGATCATGAAATTGCCAAGGGTTTGCAAAGAGGTCATTCTGCTGTATTACTACGAAGGATTTACGCAGACAGAGATTGCGGAAACGCTGCATGTGTCGAATGCCACGGTGCATCGGCGTCTGGAAAAGGCGTATGGCCTTCTGAAAAAAGAGCTGAAAGGAGGAAGTATCTATGAAGTATGATACGCAGCCCGACAACATCATCCGTCAGGAAATCAATGCCGAGCTATCCTTCCTGGACAGCCGTCCTTCTCTCCACTACGACATTATGAGTCAGATCAAAGGAGAGAAAGTTGTGAAAAGAAAAGTGTCTCTTGCGTTGGTGTTTGTATTGATTTTGCTGCTGACAGGCACGGTTGCACTGGCAGCTACACTGCTCTGGCAGGACTATGTGCCGCAGATGAAGCAGACTGAGCATGAATTTGGCGACTATGACGAATGGCCTGCAGCGCGTAGGATTCAGCTGGCAAAAGATATTGTTGCCATGGGCTATCTGGAAGCATCCGAGGACACTGAGATTCTGTCCAGTGAGACGGCCACCGAGCAGGACAAGGCAGCAGCGGCTGACCGGCTGATGCTGAAGCTGATCGGTGAAGATAACGTGGAGGAGAT
>OGPS01001303.1_pt1 | contig 18936 bp, 10 predicted proteins | sample 1552931 | NCBI WGS metagenome assembly OGPS01 (sample SAMEA2580252, study PRJEB22360) | human gut metagenome | biome: human gut; feature: human-associated habitat; material: faeces | place: Denmark | collected 2008/2010 | reverse complement strand
TGATCCAGATTGACAAGTGGATGAACTCCAGCGAGCTGTACTTCTTCAAGCTGCTGATGAAGGCCGATACGGAAATCGCCTTCGGCGAGGAGTTCGTGGTGCTTGACACCCGTGAGACTCCGGTGTTCAAGGCGGTGGAACGCAGCATTTCTGCCGACCCGGCCGCTCTTTCCTTCAAGGCCGCCGGTGAGAGCAAGGAGGTGAAGGTCACTGCCTCCGGTGATTACAGCGTGGTTTCCATTCCTGCCGGTTTCACGGCAGTCGGTACCGATGGCTCTCTGACGGTCACCGCCGGTGTGAACAGTAGCGGCAAGGCGGTATCCGGCACACTTGTACTGGGCCTGGACGCCGATCCGGAGAAGAAGGTGGAGATAGCACTGTCCCAGGCGGCCGTTGATGAAGAGGAAGGCGGTGAGTGATGGGAAAGCTGAAGTATCTTGTCATCCATTGCACGGCCACTCCTGAAGGGCGTGAGGTAAGCGGTGCGGAGATTCGCGCCTGGCATACGAACCCCGTCTCAAAGGGCGGCCGCGGCTGGAAGCAGGTCGGATATACCGACCTGTTCCATCTGAACGGCGGAGTGGAACGCCTGGTGAACAATAACGAGGACGCGAATGTGGACCCGTGGGAAGTGACCAACGGCGTGGCCGGTTACAATTCCGTGAGCCGCCATATCGTCTATGCCGGTGGGTGTGCAAAGGATGGTAAAACGCCTGCGGACACCCGTACCTCCTGGCAGAAAAAGGCGCTTGAGAAGTACGTGAAGGATTTCCATCGTCGTTTTCCCGATGTGAGAATCGTCGGTCACAATGAACTGGCGGCCAAAGCCTGCCCCAGTTTTGATGTACAGAGATGGCTTAAACAAATAGGTATAACTTAATAAATCAACAACAACATGAAAAGATTTCTTTTATTCTTTGGGCTGATACTCGGATTCGTGTCAGCAACTTTTGCCCAGACCGGTACAGTACCGGAAGTCGATTATAGCGCGATGATCACCACCTTTGCCGGTTTTGTCGGTGGCGTGGTGTTGCTCACGGAAGGGATCAAGGCTCTGTTTCCAAAAATGCAGGGCTTGGCGACACAGATTGTCAGCTGGTGTGTGGGCATTGTGGCCGCCATGCTTTTATGGTGGCTGGATGCGGGCTTTGTCGCTGATGCCACGTGGTATATCGCGTTGTGTTATGGGTTCGGTGCGTCCCTTGTGTCCAATGGTGTTGCCGATACGGGCTTTGTCCAGTGGCTCATCGGACTGTTTGCGGGTAAGGATGCCGGCAAATAGGCTTTGACCTGAAAGACCAGTGTGCGTATGGATTTCAGTGCAGTCATGAATCTGGTGCTGGGCGGTGGTCTGGTAGCCACGATAATAGCCATCATCACCCTGAAATCAACGGTCAGGGAAGCGAGGGCGAAAGCGGAGAAGGCTACCGCCGAAGCCGAGACGGTACGGATTGACAACACCGAACATGCCACCCGTATCCTGATCGAGAATATTGTAGAACCCTTAAAAGAGGAACTGAATGAAAACAGGAAAGCTTTGCAGGCGACCCGGCGTGAAATGGCACGCCTCCGGAAAGCCATTGATACTGCCAACAGTTGCAGGCATCATGATGATTGTCCTGTTCTTTACGGGATGCGCGAGTACTCGAAAGAGCAGGACGGAGGTGAACCGGAACAGCAGCCTGTCGTCAAGCGCCGACAACGTGTCAAACGTGAGGCGGGGGCTGTTGATGGCGGGGATTCCGAAATCGGCGGTGAGCCTGACGATCCCTCCGGACAGCCTCCGTAAACTTCCCTCCGGTTCGTCCTACCATTCCAGGAACGGGCAGGCGGGCCTGACGGTGAAGAGCGATGCGGCCGGCAATATCATAGCGGAGGCATCCTGCGACAGCCTCCAGCGGCTGGTACTGTGTTATGAGGAGGAACTGACCCGTATCCGTAATGAGACACATGAGGACTCATCCACAGTTGAAACGGAATTTGAACGTCGCTTTAGTCCCGTTAAAATAGCGCTGGCCGCTTTTATAACCGGATGTGTTGCCGGCATAGTATTAACTTTCAAAATCAAGAAACAATGAATAAGAATTTCATGTACGGCGTCGGTGCCGTGAAATACAAGGACTTTGTGGTGGGTTACATAGAGAAGAATTCGTTTGACATGGGCGGGCAGAAACCCGAATCCGCCAAAATCGAGGCGGAGCAGGTGCCGGGAACGCCGGTGCTTATCATTCCCCAGTCGAATGGCAGCATCGCCCCCACGTTCAACGTTATCCAGCTGAACTACGAAAACCTGCATAGCTTGCTGGGTGGTACCATGCACTACAAGGAAGAGGACTCGGAAAAGAAAACCCCGATTGGTTGGACGGCCCCGACGGCAGCCGTGTTGCTGACCGGTCCGTGGGAAATAGCCCTTGTTTCGGGGCAGAGCATCCTGATTCCCAATGGCACGCTACTTTCCAATCTCGGCGGCAAGCTGACCCTGACAGAGACGGCGAAAATCGAATGCACGCTGGAAGTGGCCATGCCGGAAGACGGCTCCCAGCCCCATGGCGTATTCAATACGGATTCTATCCCGGAAGAGTGGAAACAGTATAAACTGCCTCCTGCTGAATCTGCCGCCGCTGCTTCCACTAACCCGGCCGAGGAGTAGCGTATGGACGAAGCTGTCATCAAGCAGATCCAGCGTGAGGGTGCGGACGCGCTGCTGGATATCGGTGTGAGCGTCCCGCTGAAAGCGTTTCATATCCCTTTCAGGAAATCCCCGCTGGAGCTGCGCGTGACCATGAGGCGGCCTTATATGTCCGGTCAGATTCTTTTTGCCCGGACATATTTGTCGATGGGGATCACCAGTGAGGAGATGTGGGGGTTCAGCAAGGAGGAGGAAATGCAGTTTCTGGCCTCTCACGGCAAGGCGGTGAGCCGTATGGTGGCCTATACCCTTTGTCGTGGCCCTTTCAGCCGCCGCGTGCTTTTGCGCCCGGTGGCATGGCTCATAAGGAACTTCATGGAACAGCGTTATCTGGTGGGTGCGATCAAGCGTTTTGTCAGCCTGATGGGTACCGACCCTTTTATACCTATTATCAGATCAGCCGAGCGGACGAATCCGATGAGCTTGAGACTGAGCCAAAGAAAGAAGGGGAGTTAAAGAGCCGTTATGAAGGCTCCCATAGCCCTTTCGGTTTTGTGTGGCAGATTGCCAGTGCCACCGGCTGGAGCGTGGACTATATACTGAACAAGGTGAATTACCAGACCCTGATCATGATGCTTAGTGACGCTCCCCGGTATGTCCGTGACAAGTCCGGATCTTCCGGTCCTGCGGATGAGCGGAGCGCCGAGGATGAAGCGGATGGAATAGTAGGATTTTTTCAAAGCAAGCTAAAATAGATGAAACCGGTACAAATAGAATTCCTTATGGTGGACCATTTGAGCGCCCGTCTTGACAAGGCCGTGGGCAAGATCGAGCGGATGTCCCAGCAGGCATCGTCCGCCAACAGACAGATCCGGGAACTTGACAGGAGCGGTTCCCTGTTGAACAACACCGTCGGCAAACTGGCGGCCGCCTTTACTATCAAGGAGCTGGTGTCGAACATCACCAAGGTACGCGGCGAGTTCCAGCAGCTGGAGGTGTCGTTTCAGACCATGCTCGGCAGTGCGGAGAAGGCCGACACCCTGATGCAGCAGTTGGTACATACGGCCGCGACCACTCCTTTCGGCCTGGAGGATGTCGCGCAGGGTGCCAAGCAGCTTCTTGCCTACGGGTTTGGAGCGGAGAAAGTGAACGAGACGCTGATCCGCTTGGGTGACATCGCTGCCGGACTTTCCATCCCTTTGAACGATCTGGTCTATCTTTACGGCACCACCATGTCCCAGGGACGGCTTTATACACAGGACCTGAACCAGTTCACCGGCCGGGGCATCCCTATGATCGCCGAACTGGCCAAGCAGTTCGGCGTGGCTGAAAGCAAGGTGAAGGAGCTTGTGGAGGAAGGCAAGGTCGGTTTTCCCGAAGTGCAGAAGGTCATAGAGAGCCTGACGGACGAGGGCGGAAAATTCGGTGGTCTGATGGAGGCACAATCCAAAACGATAACCGGACAGATCTCCAATATAGAGGATGCCGTTTCAATGATGTTCAATGAAATCGGGCAGCAGTCGGAAGGTGTCATCAACACCACGCTTTCCGGTGTTTCCTACATGGTGGAGCATTACGAACGTTTCGGCCGTATCCTGCTCGGGCTTGTCGGCACGTATGGTGTGTACCGGACCGCCGTCATGACAGTCACGGCCGTGAAAGGCTGGGCGGTGGCTGCGGAGGCGTTGCATTACAACTGGCTCCTGCTGGTTGAGAAAGCGCAGAAAATGCTCAACCGGACCATGCTTTCCAATCCCTATGTGCTGGTTGCGACCCTGCTTGCCGGTGTTGCCGTGGCACTGATCTCCATGAAGACGGAAACCGAACGTTTGCAGGAATCCGAGGAAAGGTATCAGCAGCAGAAGCAGAAAACCATAGAGGCCGAGGAAGAGCACAGGCGCAAAATAGAGGAACTGTGTTCCATTGCCGGGGATGAAGCCGTGTCCACGGATGCCCGGCGTGAGGCGCTAAACAAGCTGGAACAGAAATATCCGGATATATTCTCCAAATACGACACCGAGTATGAGAAACTGAAGAATATCAAGAAAATCAAGGAAGAGATAGCCCGATTGGAAGCCGGTGAGTCCATATCCAATCCCGCCAATGAATTGAAACGTGTGGATGACAGGATAAAAGAACTTGAAGGCAAGACCCGGTTGGCAACCGAATATTACCAGGACAGCTACGGGCGGCAAAGAGCCCGATATGTCCGGAAATCCGCACGTTCAAGGGATGAGGAGGCAGAGCTTCAGAATCTGTACGGAAAACGCAAGAGCCTGAACGGACAAATCCGCAAGGACGAGGTAAATGCCTATTTCGAAAACCTGACCGGTGTGAGTAACGAGACCCTTGTACAGCAGATAAAGCAACGTAGAACCCTGCTTGCCCGGATGTCTGTCCAGGAGAAGGAATACGGAAAGATTACGCAGGGTGACGAAAATCTTACCGGAACTTATTCCCGTGACGAACTGAAGTATCAGCTGAACAAACTGGTTTCGGAACAAAACCGGCGTAACCTGCCCACGGATTCAAGCACTGACTGGGTGGCTGCGACAAAAGAGAAATACCAGGACGCGCTCAAGGCTTATAACGCCTTTCTTCAGGAAACGTCCAACAGCCTTTCCCGTGAGGAGTTTGAGAAGAAGGCGAAAGAACTGAAGGATGCCGTCGATACCGCCAAAAAGGAGTACGACAAGGTCAAGCCCGGTGAGGATAAGGATTCCGAGGCCGAACGGAAGAAGGCGGACAAGGCGGAGAAAGAAGCCCAACGCCGCAAACAGGTTTCTGAAAAGCTGGGCCAGGAACTCGCCGGGCTGCAAAGGAAGAATGACGAGGCGGAGATTGAGATGATGACCGAGGGGCTGGAGAAGAAGCTGCGCCAGATAGACAATGAATACCAGGCACGCAAGGATGAAATAGCCAGGCAGGAAGCCGGTTGGAAACGTGACAACGCGAAAGCGGGGCAGTCCGGTTCGCTGTCGGAAGATCAGCAGTCCGAAATAGACAAGGCCCGTGAGCTGAACGAGTCCGGCCGACAGAAGAAAATAGCGGAAGCTTATCGGGAAGAGTTCGGAGTGATGCAGGAATATTTGCAGGCCTACGGCACCTTCCAGCAGCAGAAACTCGCCATCGCGACCGAATATGCGGAAAAGATACAAAAGACGACGTCCGGCAGCGAGAAGCTCTCTCTCGGTGTTGAACGTGACAGCAAACTTGCCGGCATCGAAGTGCAGGAACTGAAAGCCCGTATTGACTGGGGTACTGTCTTCGGTGAATTCGGCGGGATGTTTTCCGATATGATAAAGCCTGTATTGGCGGATGCCAGAAAATACATGCTCACTGACGAGTTCCGAAATGCCGACCATGCCAGCCAGGACGCGCTTGTCTCTGCCGTCCAGCAGATGGAGAGGGCTTTGGGCGGTTCCGGCAAGGTCAGTTTCAAGAAACTGGGTGCCGAGGTTACTGCCTACCAGAAAGCCCTTTCAGACCTGAAGGAGGCACAGGCGGTGTATGCGGACACCTATACGGCACTTATTGCCGCCCAGAAATCATACATTGAGGCGCAACAGTCCGGAACCGAACAGGAGAAGGAGTCCGCCCGGCAAGCCCTGGAAACGGCGCAGGCTAATGCCGATGCCGCGAGTGAGAATATAAACGCCTTGCAGGAAACGGCTGACAGTGCCCGGCAGTCCCTCTCGAATACTGCCTCCGGTCTGAAGACCAGTATGGAGAATGTGAGGGACGGATTGCAGCAGATTGCCTCCGGCAGTATCAGCGGGGCGTATAATGGCCTGATCACACTCGGCAAAGGTGCCAAGGAAGTGGACGGCAAACTGGGCGAGGCTTTCGGAAAGGTTTCCGAAACACTTGAGGATGTGCCTGTTGTCGGCTGGATTGTAAGTATTATAGACCTTTTCAAGGATGGTTTGAGTGTGGTCATCGGTGGCCTGCTCGACGCGGTGTTCAATGCCGTGAGCGGTATTCTTGACGATGTGCTTTCCGGTGATCTTTTTGTGACTATCGGAAAATCGCTGCTTTCCGGTGTGGGCAAGATATTCGACGCATTGACCTGGGGCGGATTTTCCTCCTGGACGACTTCAAGCAATGCCAAAGAGGTCCAGGAAACCATCGACCGGCTGACCGAGCGCAACGAGACCTTGCAGACGGCTATCGAGGACCTGACGGAGGAGATCAAGGCGAGCAAGGGTACAAAGTCCGTGGCCGCCTACCGGGATGCCTACAGGCTCCAGCAGGAGACGAACTCGAACTATCTGGACATGGCCATGTCGCAGGCCGGTTATCACGGTTCGCATCACAGCTGGAATTATTACTGGGGCGGTTTCTCACAGGAACAGATTGACCGTTTGAGCGGTCAGATCGGGCGTAGCTGGAACGGTGACATCTGGAACCTAAGTCCGGAGGAGATGAAGAAGTTGCGCAGTAACGTGGACATGTGGACGCAGATCCAGGATACCGGCAAGGGCGGATATGGAGGTCGTCTGACCGAGAAGCTGGATGACTATATCGACCAGGCGGGCAAGCTGGAGGAACTTACCGACCAGCTGTATGAAGGTCTCACCGGTATTTCCTTCGACAGCATGTACAGCAGTTTCGTGGATAACCTGATGGATATGAAGTATGATGCCGCAGCCGCGGCGGAGGACATATCCGAGTATTTCATGCGTGCGATGCTGTCAAACAAGATCGGTGAGCTGTATTCCGACAAGCTGAAAGGCTGGTGGGAGAAATTCGGCAAGGCGATGGAAGACAATGACCTTACAGAAGCCGAGCGTAAGGCCCTCCAGGACGAGTACATGAAGTATGTCGAGGAAGCCGTCGCTCTTCGTGACAATCTTGCCGCGGCCACCGGGTACGATAACTCGGGCGGTACGAGCCAGAGCGCCAAAACCGGCGGTTTTTCAGCCATGACACAGGACCAGGGTACAAAACTGGACGGCATGTTCACCAGCGGGTTGCAACACTGGTCGAGCATCGATGAGAAGATGGAGAGCGTCATCGACAAGATGAACACCGCCGAGGGGCATCTTGCCCGTATCGAGGAGAACACCGGCACGAGCGCGTCGCACCTTGGCAAAATAGAGGAAGAGATTCGTAAAATCAATCGTGACGGAGTAAAATGCAAATGATATGGAAAAGATATTAGGCGGTCTGGTACTTGTCAACGGTACCGACATCTGGAGTACATACGGGGTGTTCCTCGTTGAGGACAAGCGCGGCGGGATGGATAACCTGACCGCCATCCTGACCCCGAGCAAGACGAAAACGGACACGGCTGTGAATATCCGGGAGGAGGACGGGGAGAAATATTCCTCCGTGCTGACGCCCAGGAACGAGGCCCGTGACGTGACGCTTCATTTCGCCCTGTTTGGCAAAACGCAGGCCGGCTGGCTGAAGAAGTATTTCGAGTTCATCAATTTCCTGAAGAAAGGCCGTGACGGGTGGCTTGAGATTTCCTTTCCCCAACTTGCCCTGACTCTCCGTGTGAAATATACGGATTGCAGCAAGTTCCAGCCTCTGACCTATCTCTGGAAGGAAGGCGTGCACGCCGGCAAGTTCAAGGTGAAGTTCCGGGAACCTGTCCCGATCATATAAATGTGATTCAAACCCTATTCAAACGACGTTTAAACAAGATACAGACATGCTGACCATCTATGACAGCAACGGCAACAGACGGACCGATATCGAGGCGGGCGACAGCTCCACCCAGGTGAAGGAGGTGCAGGGTGACAATGTCCTGACACTCTCTTTCACGCATTACGAATATATCGCCCTGGACGTGAATGACCGGGTGGACTTTGAGGGTGAGCGCTACTGGCTGACCGAACGGTACACCCCGAAGCAGAAGAGCGGCCAGGAGTGGGTATATGATTTGAAGTTTTACGGTATCGAGAGCCTGGTGAGACGTTTTCTTGTGCTGGAGACCACCGACGGGAACACCGAGCCTGTGTTCACGCTGACAGCGACTCCGCGTGAACACGTGGCCATGATCGTGAAGTGTATCAATGACGGAATGAACCACACCACCGACTGGAAAGTGGGGCGGGTGGACGGTACGGACCTTATCGTCATCGATTACGAGGGGAAGTACTGCAACGAAGCCCTGAAAGAGATAGCCGAAGCGGTCGGCGGGCAGGCTGAATGGTGGGTGGAAGGCCAGACCGTGAACGTGTGCCGGTGTGAGCATGGCGAGGAAATAACGCTGGGCTACGGGAAGGGACTGACCGGAATCGAACGCGACACGACGGGTACCGACAATTTTTATACCCGGTTGTTCCCGGTAGGCAGCACGCGGAACATAGATCCGTCAAAATACGGGCATAGCCGCCTGATGCTTCCGGGGGGCAGGCAATATGTCGAGATACATACGGAGGAGTACGGCATCTATGACCGTTACGAGCAAGACGCCTTCAGCGGCATTTATCCCCGCAGGATCGGGGCTGTCAGCAGTGTGCGCAGCGAAGATGTGAAAGATGACGACGGCAACCCTTTCACGGTCTATTATTTCAGGGACGACAGCCTGAACTTCGATCCGAACGATTACGAGCTGCCCGACGAGACCAAACGTGTATCGTTCCAGGACGGTGACCTTTCCGGACTGGGGCAGGGTGAGGACCACTATTTCGAGGTGAATTTCAACAGTGCCACCCGTGAGTTCGAGATTATTACGATATGGCCCTATGATGATGACACGCAACTCCCCGGCGGCAAACTTATTCCGAAATCCGGTGACCGTTATATTCTCTGGAATATCCGTATGCCGGACGAATATTACCCGCTTGCCGAGGAGGAGTTTCTTACGGCGGTGGAACAGTTCAATACCGAACACTGGCAGGATCTTGCCGTTTACAAGGCCCCGACCGACCATGTGTGGATTGAGGAGAACGGTGTTTCCCTGTCCGTAGGCCGTCGTGTGAGACTTGAAAGCGAGGAGTATTTCCCCGAAACCGGTTATCGCAGCAGCCGTATCACGAAAATTACCCGGAAAGTGAACCAACCCGGGGAGATGGACATCGAGATCAGCGATGCCCTGCATAGTGGTGCGTTTGAACGGGTGAATGACAGTATCGGGGAACTGAAAAACTATACGAAGTCAAAGGCGGAGGGTGCCGCGCTTCCTGACATTATCCGTAGCTGGGACAAGACACTGCCTACGGACAACAATCTTTTTTCCGCGCGGAGAAGCCAGGCGGAACACATCAGCAAAAAAAAGAATGACCGTGCAAAGGGGAAGATCACCTTCGAAGCGGGAGCCTCTTTCGGACAGGAGGATAATGCGGGTATTGATGACAAGGGCAATGCCGGGCTGCTGACCCTTGTTGTGCGTGAGCTTCTTCGCAGTCCGAAATTCGTGGACGGTCTTTTCGGTGAGGGCTGGCGGCTCTGGATGGAGGACGCTTTGTCCCATCTGACCATCGACAAGCTGACGGTACGCCAGGTCATGGTAGTATTGGAGCTGCTTATCGAGAAGGTACGCAGCGTCGGCGGCCAGCTTTGTGTCAGTGCCGCCAACGGGAAAATAAAGACCGCTGTTCTTGAGGGCGGTTACTGGAGGATCACTTTCGAGCAGGAGAACACTTTCGTGGCCCATGACCTCATGCGCTGCCAGACCTTCAGCGGCGGGAATTTGAAAAGCTATTGGGTTGAGGTGGCCGGCGTGGAGGGTGGTTCCATCCTCGTGGGCGAGGACGAGTTCGGCGCTTCTCTTCCGGAGTCTGGTGACGAGTGCGTGCTGATGGGCAACACGGAGAATCCGTTGCGCCAGAACCTGATCCTGATCTCCGCCACCGAGGACGGGCAGCCCCGTGTGGACGTGATGGACGTGGTGAAGGCGAAGAACTTCACCGGCTGCCTGCGTGCCCGTTTGGGCAACCTTGACGGTATCAGTGATGACTGGTTCCCTTCAGACAACCAGCCTCACGGTGATGGCCTGTACAGCGACAACGCCTACCTGCGTGGTACGTTCCTTCTGGTAACGGGCGAGGATATCAAGACGAAGTTCGAGATAGTCGAGGGGAAAATCGTCAGTTCCGTCACCGCCCTGCGGAATGACTTCGCCACCGAGCGCGGCTACCTGAATAACCCCGCCTTTGATAACGGCCTTATGAAGTGGAACACGGAGAACGAGACCGTGTTCTTCCTTGTGGGCAACCGGTGGATCTGGGCGAACGGTAACGTCTTGACGAGGAAGGGTGACAGCGCGAGCGTGACCGAGGATGACGGCCGTACGGTTGTCCGGATTCGTAACAAGTACATCCTCCAGAAACGTGAGAACCTGAAAAGTATTCCCTCCATGCCTGAAAATGACAGTGGGGAGAAGGAAGCCGTCCCGGTGTTCCTGACTTTCTTTTACCGCTGTGCCAAGGCCGGCACGCTGCGTGTGGAGTTTGTGGGTGTGGATAAGACAGGCTTTGCCAATTTCAACAGCATGGAGGTGGAGGAAGAACTGTCCGCGACCGACGGGTACGTACAGTACACCTGTAGCGGACTCTGGAACGGTACAGGTGATTTTAAATTGAGTTTTACCGGTGATATTTACCTGTATATGCTCATATTGAGCACCGACCGTGTGGAATCCCTGACACACCGTTATAAAACCCTTTTCGAGCAGTCGGAGCGTCTGGTAAAGATTTCGGCGGCGGTGTTCGACAAAGACGAGAACCTGCTGGAAGAGACCGGCCTGATGGTTACTTCCAAATATTCCGGGTTGTATGCCATTGACGGTGATGGAAATTTGAAATCCCTTGTAGGTGTTGGGGGTGACGGCGTAAAAATCAAGGGCGATAATATCACGTTGGAGGGACTTGTTACGGCTAATGATAATTTCAAGATTCTGGAAGACGGTAGTATTGAGACGCGCAACGCCAAGATTTATGGTACAGTGTATGCCTATGAGGGTAAAATCGGCGGTTTTACGATTGATTCCGGACGGTTGTACTGGAAAGCCGGTGATTATTTCGGCAATGATTCCCGCAGTCTGAAACTTGGTGTCTCACAAACGGACATGGAGGGTATTGTGGATGTGTCCTTTAATGCCGCCACGCAGGGACGCTTCGGTGTCAAGGCCGTAGGCTCGAATCTGGGTGGTGCCGCTATCTATGCCTCCAGCAAGTCCTCTGGTCAAAGCTATCCTATCAGTGCCAATACTTATGCCGGCTATTTTGACGGTGGTGTGCATGTGAACGGGGGGGTGTATTGTGGTGATATCCTGTCGAACAATTACGGTACGGGATGGAGCTTGGCCAGCGATGGGACATACAGTTACCGAAAGGGTGTTTCAGGTACCTTCCAGTGGGCTGTAAAGAGTGATTTTATAACTTATAACTATACCCTTGAGGTTGTTAATGGAATTGTCGTTAAGATGACATATATCTAAAAATAAAGGATATGAAAGTAAATTTTAATGTGTATTTTAAGGATTTCGACGGTAGCGTGCTGTTGATTGATAAGAAACCCCAGTGTATGGGAGTCATAGTCTCCCAGTGCCTGTTCAACGGTACCGGTTTCCGTCCGAGCGGTAATATTCAGACGGATAATGAAAGGAAATTACATGCTTACAGTCTTTGCATGAGGATTATGGGTTCCGATGCGGATGTGGATCTGACATCGGAGGATGCGGTTTTGATAAAGGAAGCTGTCACCGGTCTTACTCCGGGCTGTTATTCCCAAATAGTGAAACAGATAGAAGGGTAATGGAGGATTAGCCATGACAAATGCGGAAAAACAGGAGATCCTGAACGCTATCAAGGCCGAGAGCCAGAGCGTTGATGAACTTGTGGAGGTCAGCTCCCTTGACAATATCAAAAGTCTCCCCGCCCTTCGCGGCAGTGAGCTGGTGAGTGCTCCGCTTACCCTTTTGCGTAAACCGGCCGATGATGCCGCTGCCACGGCGAATGCGTCTGCCACGAAAGCGGATAATGCTGCGGCTTTGGCGAATAAAGCTGCGGGTATGGCGTCTGATGCGGCCGGTACCGCCAATCAGGCTGCTGAAACTGCAAATTCCGCTGCGGCAGCGGCATCCGCGGCTGCGAAACAGGCGGAGGATGCCGCCGCCGGTGTGAACGATGGTTTGGTCGGTGGCATGACGGCCGTCCCTGATGAGGAGAACGACACGGTGAAACTCACCCTGCTGGGGAAGACCGGGACGGAGATTGCCTCCGTTGATATTCCCGGTGGTACGGGCGGTGGCGGTAACACGTATAATGTGACGGCGGAAGTCCCTTTGGAGAGCGGTTATTATGTCCTTTCCTCCGCGATTGGTGCCGTGGATGAGAAATACCGTTACAAGGGTCGTTGCATCACCTATGAAGTCTCGCAGGGCAAATGGGAGACCAAACAGTTCGTGGGGACAAGTCTGTCGAGCTGGGAGCAGGAGGCGAGCTGGGAGGACTTCGGCGGTGCCGGAACGATGAAAAGCCTGACAGTGAACGGCGAGAAGAAAGTTCCCGACAGCGAGGGCAACGTGGATCTGACCATCGACAAGCTGGAAGTGGACGAGAGCCTGGATGCTGACAGTACCAATCCCGTCCAGAACAAGACCGTCGCCGCCAAATTCCAGGAGGTGGAAGCCGGTACCGTGTTCGGCATGAGCGCGGAAGTGAGCGACGACGAGAGCAGTGTCCGCCTTGCGCTGACCAACAAGAGCGGGGCGGAGATCGCGAGCGTTGACATCCCGGCCGGCAGCGGTGGCGGCGGTGAGTCCTCCACCACCAAGATCGTGCTGCTTGCCGAGACCGACAAGAAAACCGTGAAGGAAGGCGGAGCGGTGAAACTTACCTATACCTATGACCACCAGGTTGCCGGCGGTGATGACAAGGGTAGCAGTACCGGACAGAAAGCGACCGTCACCATCCAGGTGAAGCGCGGGACGACCACCACTTATTCCTCCTCGCTGAAGGAAGTGAGCAAGGGTACCTATACCCTTGACCTGACCAAATACCTGCTGGTGGGCACGAGCGACATCTACGTCATTGCCGAGACTACCGATCCCACCACGGGCAAGGCGCAGAAGAAGCAGGCGTACGTGAGCGTGAAGAGCGTCACCCTGTCCCTTTCCTGCGGTTACAACCTGGCGGCCACCATCCAGAACGGCGGTTACGGTACCTATGATTCCGCGAGTATACCCTACGCCGTGAGCGGTACCGGCACGAAAACCGTCAGCCTGTACGTGGACGGTGTACAGCAGAACGCGCATACGGTCACCCGCAGCGGCACGACGAACGGCAGTTTCGAGGTTTCCATGACCGGCCTGTCCGTGGGGCGGCATACCGCCCAGCTGGTGGCCGAGATGGAAACTGACGACCTCACGCTGAAAAGCGAGAGCATCCATATCGACCTGCTGAAGGCCGGAACCGGCGCGCCCTTCATCGGTTTGAAGCTCATTCATGCCGACGGGCATGTCCTCGGACGGGACGAGCATCTGGAGCCGGTCCTTGAAGCCGGCCGCTACGAGAAGCTCACTTTCGACTGGGTGGCCTATGATCCCGACCGTGTGCCCGCTGAAGTGGAGTTCTGGAAAAACGGCGTCAAGAGCAGTACCGTGAGCGCTCCCCGCAGCATGATGACCTACAGTAACCGGTTTACCGAGGAAGGCACGCAGACGCTTGTCCTGAAAGCCGGTCCGACCGGGTACACTTTGCGCATCGACGTGGGTGAGAGCGGTATCGATATCAGCGAGGCCACCTACGGCCTGGCGGTCAAGCTTGACGCGGCGGGCCGCAGCAACGGGGAGAGTAACCCCGGAACATGGGAGTCGAACGGCGTGGAGACCACGTTCGAGGGTTTTGACTGGAGCAGCAACGGCTGGACGGGTGAGGCGCTGAAGCTGACCAACGGTGCGAAAGCCGTCATCGGCTACCGGCCCTTTGCCACCGATGTGAAAAGTACGGGGCTGACCATTGAACTGACCCTCCGGGTAAGCAATCCCACTGACAGCGATACCGCAGTTGTGGACTGTCTCGACAGTGGCAAGGGGCTTTATATCACCCCTTCGGAAGCGAGTTTCAAGACCGGTGAGAAAGTGTCCTATACCAACGAGGACGACGAGCTGGTGGAGCGTGAGATCAAGCTGGGCACGAATTATGTGGAAGACCGGTGGATCAAGGTGGCCCTCATGGTGGGTACCCGCAATGAGAGCCGTCTGATGGAGCTTTATGTGGACGGCAACCGTACCGGTGCCGACATCTACGACAACGCCTTCAGCTTCCGCCAGGACAATCCGAAATATATCACCATTGACAGCGCCGGGGCGGACGTGGAGGTAAAGAGCGTGCGTATCTATACCCGTCGGTTGAGTGACGACGAGGAACTGGAGAACCGGATGGTGGACAGTGCGGACGGTGAGGAGATGATCGCGCTGTACGAGGAGAACGATATCCTGGGTGATACCGACACTGTGGATATGGACAAGCTGCGTGCCAAAGGCAAGGGGGTGCTGCGTATCGTGCGCCAGAACAAGCTCGATGACGTGTATGCCGAGAACAACAAGAAGACGGACTTTTCGGCGGATATCTTCTATTACTCCCCTTTCGGATCCGAATACGACTTCGTGCTCCGTGACTGTTATATCCGTATTCAGGGTACCAGTTCCACGAAATATCCGAGCAAGAACATCCGTATCTATATCAGCAAGGGCGGCACGAACCTTAGCTTCACCGTTGGCGGCAAGGAGCAGGCGGAAAAGAAATATCCCGTCCGTCCCGGTGGCATCGCCATGAACCTGATCTGTCTGAAGAGTGATTATTCCGACTCGTCCATGTCGCTGAACACAGGCGGTGCCAAACTGTTCAACGACGTGCTGAAGGAGATGGGGCTTCTCACCCCTCCGCAGCGTTACCAGTACGAGACGGGCGGCAGCGATTTGAACGCGGTCACCGTGCGTACCGCTATCGACGGTGTGCCTATCGACGTGTTTGTGGCGGCTGCGGAGGACGGCGAGAACAACTATGTGGGGCAATACAACTTCAACAACGAGAAAAGCAAGAGCGGCGACCTGTTCGGCCTTAGTGGCGTGGAGGGTTACGATCCTGCCTGTCCCCTCACTCTGGAAATGCTGAACAATACCGAGGCCATGTGCCTTTTCAAGACCACAAGTGACGCTCATCTGGAGGAGGTGTTTGATGCCGGTGCCGAGACCAACGTTCCGGATGATGTGAAATGGGCGGGCCTTGACGAGTCGCAGCGTACGGCCGTGAAACGGCTGTACGCATGGATACGCTCGTGTGTTCCGGACGGTGCGACGAGCGCCGACCTCTCCACTTTTAAGAGCGAGAAGTTCAGGGACGAGATAAGTGACTATTTCGACAAGGCTTTCCTGCTGACGTATTACCTCTGGACGGACTATTTCCTTGCCGTTGACCAGCGTGCGAAGAACATGATGCTGCGCACGTGGGACGGCCTGATATGGTACATCACCTACTACGACGGTGATACCCAGATGGGAAAACGTAACGACTGTTTCCTGGTGTATGACTACACCACCGACCGCGACACTTATGACGCCGAGGCCGGGAAATATGCCTTTGAAGGCCGTGACAGCTGGCTTTGGAACCTCGTTCTGGCCAACCTGGACGCTGACCTGAAGACACAGGCGCAGGCTCTTCGCGGTGTACTTACCACCAGCCGTGTCCTGGACATGCTGAACGTGGAGCAGGCGGGCAACTGGTGCGACCGTGCCTATAACAAGAGCGGCGAGCTGAAGTACATCCTGCCCGCCACGCAGGAGATGTACGGCAAGGTGTGGCCGTTCATCTACGCCCTTCAGGGCAGTAACCGTGCGCACCGTGAATATTTCGTGCGTAATCGTTTCGCCCTTCTGGATGCCAAGTACGGCACGAGCAATTTCACCAGTGACAACATCGACCTCTATCTGGCACGTACGGCTGCTGACACCCCCGACGTGCTGAAGATTACGGCCAACGAGGTTTATGCTTTCGGCTACGGTACGAACAACAGCCCGAATATAGGGAATACCGGCATCATCAAGAAAGATGCGGCTGCGAGTCTTTCCATCACCGGTGCCTATACGGTGAACGATCCCTTGAGGGTTTATGGCGCGAGCCGTATGAAGGTGCTGGATATGAGCGGGGCCGCCGACCACCTGAAAAACGCTTTCGACCTAGGCAAATGTACCGTGCTGCGCGAACTGAACCTTCAAAGTTCCGGCAACGGCAGTACCGGCTGGTGGTTGAACATCGGCAACTGCAAGCAGCTACGTAAACTCAACCTTCGTAACCAGGCACAGGCGAAAACCGGGGGAAGTACCAGTACCGAGCTGGATTTGAGTGCGCAGACCAAGCTGGAAGAACTTGAGGCCCGCGGTACGCAGGTGCAGAGCGTGGTGCTTGCCAAGGGTTCTCCCGTGACGCTGCTCCACCTTCCCGGTACACTGACCAGCCTCCGTCTGGAATATCTGGGCAGACTGACCACCGGCGGGCTGACATTGGAAAGCTACAGCAAGGTGAAGACCTTCATCTTTGACAGTTGTCCAGGTATTGACTGGGAAACCCTGCTGGGCCGTTGCACGGGTGTGGAACGTATCAGGGTAACCGGTATTGACCGCGAGGATGACGGTACGTGGCTGAATAAGTTTGTCGGGATGGGCGGTGTGGATTCCGATGGCAACACTACGGACACGTGCGCCTTGGTGGGTACGGTACAGCTCACGCGCTACATTGATGACGATACGTACAGCGCTCTGAAGGCGCACTTCCCGGAACTGAATATCCGGCAGCCGGAATACACGATGATCGAGTTCGACGACGAGGTATCGGATGACGCGAACGTGAGCAACCTTGACAACGGTACCGGCTACAAGTATGACAACGCGTATGAGGTGAGCGGTCATATTTCCGCCATCCTGAAGCAGCGTCACCGTGTACTTGCTAAAGTGACTAAAAAAGCGACGACGCGGGGTGTGAACATGGCGAACGTTGATACCACGGTGAACAACCTGGACGGTGAGATGACCTACTACCCGCTGGACGACACGGACAGCAACAAGTACGCCGACGGCACGGCTGCCAGACTGGACGGCACTGAAGGTGACTGGATGATGTACGAGCCCTTCTTCTGGAGCAAGGGTATCAATGATTACCTGAACGGCAAGCATTACTCCTGTTACAGCAGTAACGGTTCGGATAACATGCCTTCCGTTCCGGATGCTGACGTCCTTACGCTTGACGACATTAAGGGCACGAGTGGCGGTTATCTTTCCGGTCGTAAGATCATGAGCGGAAAGGATACGCTTTCGAACAGCTACAGTACTGACAGTACGTATTCGGTATGCAAGGTGAACGTGGACGGTTACAAGCGTGTGCGTTTCCCGAGCGTTCCCGGTACAAGCCTTGTCGGAAGCATTTTCACAGACGATTCCGGCACGGTCATCAGTTCAATCGTCGTCCCTACCTTGAGCAACAAGTTCGAGGCCGGTATGTACCTGATTGCCGATGTTCCGGAGGGTGCCACTGCTCTTCACTTCTCCATTCTGAACACGGCAGAGTTCGATAAGGTTGTCCTTTCTAACAGTGACAGGATCGAGGATATGGAACCCGAATGGGTGCCTAATGACGAGCACTTGTGTGCCGTTGTGGGCAGCAGTGTTGTCGGTTCCAAACTTCGCGCCTGCATTACCGGCGGGAGCACTACGGCGAGCATGACCTGGGCTGATTTCCACTATTACAGTGTCCAGCGCGGTATGCAGCAGATTGATGCCCTTATGCACTCTCGCATCGCGAATCTTTTCTACGCGAAGTACGGTCGTCGTGACAGCCAGGAACAATGCGGCGCGGGCTCTCACACGAACAACCGTACTACGGGTGGTACTGCCAGCCGCGGGATGACGGACACGATCGGCTATGAGGAAGCCTCCTCCATCAACCCTAATGTGACGAACAGCCTGATAGAAAACTCCGTCCACCAGTATGCGTGGTACCGTGAGAAGGATGACTACGGCGGGGCCACGGTTACGCAGGTGAATAATATTTGCTGCCTTGGCTACGAGGACATCTATGGTCATAAATATGACATGATGGACGGCGTGGACCTTCCTAATGACACGGGCAATTCCGGGAAGTGGCGCATCTGGATGCCTGACGGCAGTACCCGCCTGGTTAAGGGTTCCGTGAGTTCCGGTATCTGGATTACCGCCGTGGCGCATGGCAAATATATGGACGTGATTCCGGTGGGTTCCGTTTCGGGTTCCTCCTCGACAAATTACTGCGACATCTACTACATATCCACTGCCTCCGGCCGTGTGGTCTATCGTGGCGACAACTACGCGAACCCGGATG
>OGPS01001301.1_pt1 | contig 18957 bp, 16 predicted proteins | sample 1552931 | NCBI WGS metagenome assembly OGPS01 (sample SAMEA2580252, study PRJEB22360) | human gut metagenome | biome: human gut; feature: human-associated habitat; material: faeces | place: Denmark | collected 2008/2010 | reverse complement strand
TTTTAAAAAAAGTATGATAAAATTAAATAGAATAAAGAGACTTATAAAAAGGAGCGATTAACATGGCATTTAGTAAAATTAAAAAAATTATTAATGGAGAAGATGATAATCTTGATAATAATAGTGATGATGAATACTATAGTGTTGAAAATGTAACTTTACCTTCTAATGGAGGTAAAATGATTTTATTAGAACCACGAGCTTACTCTGAGAGCCAACAAATTGCCGATCACTTAAAAAAGAGAAATACTGTAGTAGTTAACATGAAAAGAGTAACAAGCGACCAAGCTAAAAGAATCGTTGACTTTTTAAGTGGTACAGTGTATGCAATAAGTGGTGATATGCAAAAAATTGGCAATGGTATCTTTTTATGTACCCCTAAAAATATTGATGTAGAAGGTAAAATTACCGAAGATGATATAAAGGGTAAAAAGAACGATGACGAATGGTAGTTTTGTGAGGTGTGCTAATGAAAAAATTTAGTATTGTAGAAAAAGGCTATAATCAAAAAGAAGTAAACGAATTTTTAGATATAGTAATAAATAGATTAGAAAAAGTTGTAGCCGAAAACAACAAATTAAATCTGCAAATAGAAGAACTAAAAAAAGAATTAAAAGAAAATGGCAATGCTGAAGAAAGACTTAACAAAGCCATTCTAGCGGTTCAAGAAACCTCAGATCGAATGAAAGAACTTGCTAGAGCTGAAAGCCAAATGATTATTGAAGATGCTAAACGAAATGCCAATTCAATAATTCACGAAGCCTTAGTCAATGCTGAAAAAACAGAATATCAAGCTAATTGCCTAAGAAAAAATATCACCGTTTACAAAAACAGAGTTAAGTCTATCTTAGAATCTCAAATAGAAATAGCCGAAGATTTGGATAAAATTGAGATATAAGTATTGTAATTTAGAAATTAATATGTTATAGTAATAATTGTTTTTAAAACAAGAGCGGAAGACGTAATTAAAAATCTTATTATAAGAGAGCCTAATACTTGGTGCAATTTAGGTAAATAATTTTTAATTAAAATCACTTCTAATGTTTTTAATTGAATTATTAGATTAAATTAGATTAAAACGGTAGTGCGTTATAACTTTAAGAGCATAAATTAATTTTATGAACTAAGGTGGTACCGCGATAATTCGTCCTTATACATGTATAAGGATTTTTTTATTTATAAAAAAGGAGGAAACAATATGTTTAAAGAATTAAAAAAAGGAGAAATATCAAAAATTGAAAGTGAGTATTCTAATTTTTTTATAGAAGATAAAATTTTAGAAAAATCAATTGAAAAAGGTAAAGACTATTTTGTTTTTTATGATGGACCTGCCACGGCAAATGGCATGCCAGGTTTACATCATATGGTTGCTAAATTTTTAAAGGATGCATTTTGTAAATACAAAACAATGCAGGGATTTAAAGTAATAAGAAAAATAGGATGGGATACCCATGGATTACCAGTTGAAGTACAAGTAGAAAAAAAATTAGGATTCACCGATAAGAAAAATATTGAAAAATTCGGGATTAAAGAATTCAACGAAGAATGTCGCAAGGCAGTATGGGAAAATGAAAAAGCATTTAGTGATCTAACTAAGAAGATGGGACAATTTATTGATTTAGAGCATCCTTATGTTACTTATGATAATAATTATATTGAAACCGAATGGTGGATTTTAAAGAAATTTTTTGATGAAGGACTATTTTATGAAGGACATAAAATATTACCATATTGTCCTAGATGTGGAACAGGATTAGCATCACATGAAGTAGCCCAAGGGTATAAAGAAATATCTGTTGATACAGTAATTGTACCAATGAAGAAGAAGAATGATGATGTTTATTTCTTAGTTTGGACGACAACTCCATGGACCCTAATTGCCAACGTTGCCTTATGTGTTAACCCTGATGAAACATATATAGAAGTATTAAGTCAAGGATATAAATTTATCGTGGCCAAAAAACTTGCTTCTAAAGTACTTGGCGATGACTTTGAAATATTAAAAGAATATAAAGGAAAAGACTTAGAATATATAGAATATGAACAACTAATTCCAAGCCTAAAAGTAGATAAAAAAGCATTCTATATAACTTGTGATAATTATGTTACCATGGAAGATGGTACTGGTATCGTACATTTAGCCCCAGCCTTTGGTCAAGATGACTATAACGTAGGAAAAAAATATGATTTACCATATTTAAATCCAGTTGATGATACAGGTAAATATACGGAAGGCTTATGGAAAGGAAGAAACGTATTTGAAGTAGATATTGATGTTATCAAATACTTAAAAGAAAATGATAAACTATTTAAAAAAATAAAAATGATACATAATTATCCACATTGTTGGAGATGTGATAGCCCATTACTATACTATTCTAAACCATCATTCTATTTAGAAATAACTAAAATAAAAGATAAAATAATAGAAGAAAATAAAAAAGTAAAATGGTATCCTGATTACGTTGGAGAAAAAAGATTTGGTAATTGGTTAACCAACTTAAATGACTGGGCGATATCAAGAAACAGATATTGGGGAACACCACTTCCTTTATGGAGATGTGAATGTGGTCATGATATCATGATAGGATCTAGAAAAGAACTCATTGAAAAATCAATTGAAAAAGTAAGTGAAACCATTGATTTACATCGACCTTATGTTGATGATATCCATATCAAATGTCCTAAATGTGGTAAAAACATGAATCGAGTAACCGATGTAATTGATTGTTGGTTTGATTCAGGAGCAATGCCATTTGCCCAATACCACTACCCATTTGAAAACATCGAAACCTTCAACAATCAATTTCCAGCAGATTTCATCGCGGAAGGAATCGATCAAACAAGAGGATGGTTTTATTCATTACTAGTAATATCTACCTTTGTAAAAGGATGTTCTCCATATAAAAACGTTTTAGTAAACGAATTATTACTTGATAAAAATGGTCAGAAAATGCATAAAAGTAAAGGTAATGCCATTGAACCATTTTCCACAATAAAAAAATATGGAGCCGATACCGTAAGATTCTATTTACCTTATGTCTCACCGGTATGGACACCTTTAAAATTCGACGAAGCAGGACTAAAAGAAGTATATTCTAAATTCTTTAATCCTCTAAAAAACACTTATACTTTCTTCCAAATGTATGCTAATATTGACAACATTGATCCAAGAAACTTCAAAGTAAATTATAATGATTTAGAAGAAATAGATAAATGGTTACTATCTAAATATAACAACCTAATTAAAGATGTAACAAATGCTTATGAAGAATATGATTTAAACAAAGTAGTAAAAAATATAACTGATTTTGTCAGTGAAGATTTATCTAATTGGTATATTAGAAGAAATAGACAAAGATTTTGGAAAAGTGCTTTAGATAATTCCAAAAAAGGAGTATATCAAGTAACATATGAAGTATTAATAGGCATAACAAAGTTAGTCGCACCTATTGTACCATTCATAAGTGAAGAAATATATCAAAATCTAACAGATAAAGAATCAGTCCACCTAAGTGATTTTCCTAAATGCAATGAAGAACTAATTAATATCGAATTAGAAAATAAAATGGAATTAGTTAGAAATTTAATATCACTAGGAAGAAACGTAAGAGAAGAAACTAAAATAAAAGTAAGACAACCATTAAGTGAAGTTATCTTAGATGGTAAAAACGAAAATATCCTTAGTGATGTAGTTAATCTAATAAAAGAAGAATTAAATGTAAAAAATGTATTATTTGTTAAAAATATAACTGATTACATGAACTTATCTGTAAAACCTAATTTCAAAAATGCTGGTAGTATATTTGGTTCTAAAATTAAAGACTTTTCTAATTATCTGTCCAATTTAAGTGAGAAAGAAATTATATCTATCCAAAATGGAGAATCCAAATATTTTGAAGATATCCTTATCAATAATGATTTAATTGATGTTAGAATAAGTGCTAAAGAAGGATTCAATGTTGCATCAATAAATAATAATTTTATTATTTTAAATACTACAATAACTGAAGATTTATTAAATGAAGGACTTGCTAGAGAAGTAGTAAGCAAAGTACAAAACCTAAGAAAAACATTAGGCTTTGATGTTGAAAATAGAATAAATATATACTATGATGCTAGTTTAGAATTTGATAAACATATTAAAGATTATATACCTTATATTAAAGATGAAACCTTATGTGTTAACTTAATAAAAGAAACTTTAGACACTGAAACTATTAAAATAAATGACTATGATGTTAAATTTAGATTAGAAAAGAATAATTAGTTTCTTTTCTTTTTTTTGCTTTTGCTATTGCCTTTTAGTTCTTAAGAAAACACATAAAAAAAATATTATTCTTGAATATTATTAAATAATATTATATAATTAGTTGTAGGAATAAGGTTGATTTTATGAATATAATGTATCGAATGGTTAAATGTATAGGTTATCCTATCTTTAAATTATTATATAGACCTAAAGTAATAGGTAAAGAGAATATACCCAATAGGGGTCCCGTCGTTCTAGCGGGAAATCATACTAGTAATTTTGACTGTGCCACTTTAATATGTTCTAACAAAAGAATAATACATTTTCTTGGTAAGAAAGAATTATTTAATAAAGGAATTGGCAATTGGTTTTTTACTTCTATGGGTACTATACCAGTAGATAGAAGTCGTAAAAATCCTAATGCTATTAATGAAGCACTTAAGGTACTTAATAATAAACAAATAATTGGTATATTTCCTGAAGGTACAACTAGAAAAAATAAAGGAGAAATACTTCCCTTTAAATTTGGAGCGGTTTCTCTTGCTAAAAAGAGTAATGCTTTGATCGTACCATTTTCTATTACAGGTGAGTATAAAATATTTGGAAATAACCTAGTGATTAGATATGGCAAGGCATATAAAATAAAAGATGATGATTTAGCTAAAGAAAATGAATTATTAAGAAATAAAGTAATAAAATTAATTAAAGTAAGCGGTGAATATAATGAGCAAAAATAGAAGAGATGCAAAATTAATTAAACAAGATAATGGAATATTTAATTTAATATATTATCTTAAACCTAAAAGGGCTTATGCTGAAGTATACATTAACAAAAAGTTTGATGTTACTAATCTTGTTAAATATATGGAAAAATTAAAAGAAGAAGATAGTAGTTACACATATTTTCATTTATTTACAACAACCTCGTTATTAGAATACATATTTTCTATTAGGGATTTGGATACTGCAAACTAATAAGAAGAGAAACAGTCTTTATGAGTAAACACCATAATGGGTTACAAGGAGAATTAGAATAGATCTCAGTTAAATATATTTCAATAATATTTTAACACTAGAGTATCACAACCAATAAATAAATTTGTTAGTTAAAAAACTAACTAGAAAGAATATTAAATTGTAAGTAAAAAATAACTTACAAAATATATTATACAAGGAGAATATTTATGAAAAATGTACTAGATAAGATAGAAATGATTTTTAAAAAGAAGAAAGAAGTTAGACAACCATGGTATGATTTCTATGGAAAACAAACACCTCATTTGGATTATCCTGACTATTCTATGTATGAATTAATTCACCAAACAGCCCTAAAATATCCTAATTATATAGCTATAGAATACTATAAAAACAAAGCCACTTATAAAGAATTTATGAGATTAATTGATAAATATGCTAAATCCTTAAAAGCATTAGGAGTACAAATCGGGGATGTTATTACCATCTGTATGCCTAACACACCATCTTCTATTTATATGTTTTATGCTATTAATAAAATCGGAGCCATAGCTAATATGGTTCATCCCATGTCTAGTGAAAAAGAAATTGAATTATATTTAAATATGACAAAAAGTAAATATATATTAATAATAGATGCAGTCTATAAAAAAATAGACAATATCGTAAAAAACACTAATGTAGAAAAAATAATTATTAGTTTTCCAAATGATGACATGAAAGTTGTAATGTCTAGTTTATATTGGTTTATGAAGGGAAGAAAGAACAAAGTTAAAACTAATGATAATACTATTACTTTAAAACAATTTCTTGATTTAGGAATTAATTATAAAGAAGAAACTTATGTTGAAAGAAAGGGAAGCGATGTTGCCGTTATCCTTTACAGTGGAGGCACCACCGGTGAACCAAAAGGTATCATGTTATCCAATTTGAATTTTAATGCCGTAGCATATCAGGCTGAATTTATGTGTGATCCTGCTAGTGCTGGAGATTCTATTCTATCAATAATGCCTATTTTTCATGCCTTTGGACTTGGCGTATGTGTACATACCATTCTATATATTGGCATGAAATGTATTTTAATACCAAGTTTCAGTCCCAAAAAGTTTGGAAGCATGATTAAATATTATCGCCCTAACTTTCTCGTAGGAGTTCCAACCCTATTCGAAGCTCTTTTGAAAACTAAAAGAATGGGCAAAAAAGACTTGTCATCCTTAACTTGTATCATATCAGGTGGAGATAGTTTAAGTCCATCCCTAAAGAAAAAAGTAGATGAATATTTAAATGAACATGGCTGTAAAACAAAAGTAAGAGAAGGTTATGGTCTAACCGAAAGTACTGGACCAAGTTGCCTTTGTCCATCACTATTTTATAAAGAAGGTACTATTGGTATTCCATTTCCAGATACCATTTATAAAATCATTAGAGTAGGAACTCATGACGAAGCGGACATCCTAGAAGATGGCGAAATATGCATAAGTGGACCAACAATTATGCTTGGTTACCTAAATGACGAAAAAGAAACAATGAATGCTATTAGAATGCATGAAGATGGCAAATATTATCTTCACACAGGAGATATTGGTTGCATGGATAAAGATGGTTTTATTTTCTTTAAATATAGACTCAAAAGAATGATAGTATCATCTGGTTACAACATATACCCATCTTACATCGAAAATGTCATTGATGCTCATCCTGCTGTTTTAACATCCACCGTAATTGGAATAGACCATCCATACAAAGTACAAGTTGCCAAAGCCTACATTGTCTTAAAAGAAGGATATAAACCAACTCATGAAATAAAGAAAAGCATCAAAGAACATTGCATAAAAAATCTAGCCAAATATTCAATACCATACGAATTTGAATATCGTGATAACTTACCAAGAACAAAAGTAGGAAAAGTTGATTATAATAATTTATTAGAAGAAGAAAAAAATAAGAACAGGAGGTAGTTTTATTGAAATTCAAAGACATATTCAAAATAAGAAAAAAAGAAAAAGAAATGTCATGGTATAAAACCTATGATAAAGAAAATATCAACAGACACATAGACATACCTGACATATCTATGTTTGAATTATTAAACAAAACAGCAATTAAGTACCCAACTTACATTGCTTATAATTATTATGGTAAAGAAAAAACATACCATGAATTTGTATTTAGCATTAGAAAATGTGCTAGAGCGTTCAAAACTCTAGGCATAAATAAAGGAGACATCGTTACCATCTGTATGCCCAATACTCCAGAAGCATTAATTAGTTTTTATGCTGTTAACTTAATCGGGGCTATTGCCAATATGGTTCATCCCTTATCTAGTGAAGGAGAAATTAAAACATATTTACAAATGACAAAAAGCAAGACCATTGTTGCAGTGGACTTCACATGGGATAAAATTAATAAAATCATAAACGAAACTGATCTTAAAACCATTATTCTAGCATCCGTCGATATCTCCATGAACAAAATTACCCAAATTGGTTACTTTCTAACCAAAGGAATGAAAATTAAAAAAGTCAAAGACAATGACAAAGTCATGTACTGGTCAAAATTCTATGAACTAAGCAATAACTACCATGAAAAACTATGTGATAACAACAAAGGTAACACTCCTGCTGTTATCCTTTACAGTGGGGGTACTACAGGAACTCCAAAAGGAATAATCTTATCTAACATGAACCTAAATGCCTTAGTATTAGAAGACCTAGAAGTTTGCAAGAAATTAGGACCTCAAGTCTCTATTCTATCAATAATGCCAATTTTCCATGGTTTTGGACTTGGATGCTGTGTCCATGCTTGCTTTGTCGCAGGTGGTAAAAGCATATTATTGCCAACATTTTCTCCAAAAACATTTGACAACTTAGTAATAAAATATAAACCGAACATTATCGCGGGCGTTCCAACTCTTTTTGAAACATTGATAAACAGTAAAAAACTAAGCAACAAAGACTTATCATATTTAACTTGCCTAATTTCTGGAGGAGATAGCCTCAGCTCTTCTCTAAAACATAAAATAGATGATTTCTTAAAAAGCCATGGTTCCAATACCATAATTAGACCAGCCTATGGCCTAACTGAAGCAACCGCTGGAGTTTGCATGACACCCGTTAATGAAAGCAGAGATAATTCCATCGGTGTACCAGTACCAGATACTTATATCAAAATCGTGGTTCCAAACACTCACACTGAAGTTGCAACAGGTGAAGAAGGAGAAATATGTATAAATGGACCAACTGTTATGATGGGTTACCTAAACAACCCTAAAGAAACATCTCAAGCCTTACAATACCACGAAGAAGATAAAAAAGTTTGGCTTCATACAGGAGATTTAGGATATGTAGATAAAGATGGCTTCGTTTACTTCAAACAAAGATTAAAAAGAATGATAGTATCATCAGGATATAACATATATCCATCATACATTGAAGAAGTAATAGAAAAGCATCCTAATGTCCTAACATCCACCGTAATTGGAATAGACCATCCACACAAAGTGCAAGTAGCCAAAGCATATATTGTCTTAAAAGATGGAATTAAACCCACAAGTGAAATAAAGAAAAGCATCAAAGAACACTGTGAAAAAAACATTGCCAAGTATGCCATGCCATATGTCTTTGAATATAGAAGTGATTTACCTAGAACAAAATTAGGAAAAGTCAATTATCAAGCCTTAGAAAGCGAGAATAATATAAAGAAGTAGGTGTATTATGAAGGAATTACTTAACAAACTAAACAAAGAAATAAAAAATAATTTAAATGATTTAAAACATAAAGAAACAATAATCAAACAAATTCCCAATTTACTAACTTTTTCTAGACTCATAGCCCCTTTAATCATAATACCATTAATTATATTAAAATATTATTATACAGCAATGATTATTACCGTATGCTTTGCTTTAACTGATTTAATAGATGGAAGAATTGCTAGAAAATATAATGTAGTAAGCGAATTTGGTAGACAACTAGATCCTGTCTGTGATAAAGTGTTTGTCGGGGGAATTATTATTCCATTAGTATTTAAAAATAAATTATTAATAATATCTTTAATACTTGAACTATTAGTATCTATCTTAACCATATATAGCAAAAGTAAAAATGGAAATCCCAAAACTAATTTCCTAGGTAAAATTAAAACCACCTTATTATATATATTAATTGCATGTACTTATTTAACCTTATTTAAAAACATAAACAACACAGTATATTTTAGCATCTATATAATTACACTAATCATTCAAATAATATCCTTAATAGTATATACAAATAATTTTCTAAAAGAGGTGAAACATGGATAACATTGAATATCAAAAAAAGACACGTGGCTATAAAAGACTAAAACCAGTTATGAAATTTCTATTTAATAGTTATTTTAAACCAAAAGTAATAGGAATAGAAAACATTCCCAAACAAGGTGCTTTTATCTTATGCGGTAATCATACCAACGTCCATGACCAATTTCCTATCATGATAAATACCGATAGAGTAATACATTACATGGCCAAACAAGAATATTTTGATTCCAAAATGGGATGGTTCTTTAGATATGTTTCCCAAATACCAGTTGATAGGGGATCAGATACCAGTACTGCCAAAAGTGAAGCCATAGAATTACTAAATGATGGTCATGCTATAGGAATATTTCCTGAAGGAACTAGAAATAGAATTTGTTATAAAAAAGATAAAATAAAAGAAATAGCTAATATTTTAAATATTGATAGTAAAGCATATAAAAAAATAGCATATGATAAACAAATAAAATTATCTCAAATAGAAATAATAAAAAAATTAAAAGAACAAGAAATAATAAATAAAAATAAATACCTAGAACTATTAATGAATCCCAGTAAATTAAAAGACATACTTAGCAAAGAAAAATATAATGACAGCTTATTACTTCCCTTTAAATTTGGAGCAGTCTCTTTAGCAAGTAAGACCAATTCCTACATAGTACCTTTTGCGGTTTTAGGTCATTATAAAAGAAAATATAAAGATTTAGTCATAAAAATAGGAAAACCATTCAAAGTTAGTGATGATTTAGAAAAAGAAAACAAAGTATTAAGAAATAAAATATTAAATCTATTACTAGAAGAAAAATAATAGAAAATACTAGAAAAAAAAGTATTTATTTGATATAATAGGTGTAGTTGGAGGAATTATTATGAAAAAGATATTTAATGTAATTATAATATGTATGTGTTTATTCTTTATAACAGGATGTGGTAAAGAAAAAGAACCTGAAAAGACAGAATTCACTATGGGAGATACAATAAGTATTAAGAATTTTGATATTACTTTTGTTAATTATTCTTTAAGAGCCCCAGTAAGTGAAAGAGAAGAATATAATACTCTAGTATTTTTAGAAGTCAATGTTAAAAATACCTCAAAAAGTGGTGCTAAGTTTAAATCAGGTGCCTATAACGTATATGGACCAAATAACTTAAGATTAGATAAAATTACTAGTTCAAAATATGAATCAGTTGTATCTAATTTAGGTAACATTAGAGCAGATGGTACAACCACAGGACATTTTGTTTTTCCTTACATTGGCACTGGTGAATATTACTTAGAATTTATTAATAAGCATAAAAAAAGAATTACAGTAGAATTTACTATATATGAAGAAGAGTAATCTTCTTTTTTTAGTTTTATAATTAACTAATAATTTACTTGCATTATATAGATAATATTAATTATAATATTTGACATTTACCAATGTAAATAAAAAAAAGTATAAGAATATATTGCTTTATATAAATAAATATGATAATATTTAAATGTAGAGAGTAATCTACATAATCATAATAGAAAAAAAGAAAGGAGAAAAATTATTATAAAAAGAAAAATGCTTGTTATTGTTGCAATGATATCTATGATATTTTCATTGTCTGTGGTAAGTGCAAAAGAGGTAGAAGTTAATGATGCAGCAACATTATTAGCGGCATTTAAAAATGCTGAATCAGGTGATGTTGTAAAATTAATAGATAATATTACTTACACACTTCCTGAAAGAGTTTTAGTTTCTACTGATGTTACATTAAATATGAATAATCATAATATTGATTTTGATGGAGCAAGTGTAAGATCATTTACCGTTCAAGATGGCTCATTAAATATTATTGGGAAAGGTACTATTAGTCATCCTGAGCATAATGCCTTAAATGTAAGGGGTACTACTGATAAAACTAAAGTAAACTATTCAACATTAAAAGTTGGTAAAGATGTTACAGTTAATGGTTTATATGGTATTGCAGTATTTTATGACCCAGAAAATAAAAAAATAGGTTATGGAGTTAATGTTGAGTTTGCTGGTAAGATAGAATCTACTGAAGGTGGTATTACTATTAATGGTACTTTACAAAATGCCGAAGGAGCTCCAGTAATTAATATTTTAGATGGAGCAGTTATTAATTCTGAAAAAACTGGTTTATATGCAGCGGGAAATGGAACATGGAATATTGGCAATGCAAATATTACAGGTAAAGAATCAGCAATGGCTATTAAAGCTGGAAAGGTTAATATTAATGGAGGTACATTTACTTGTACTGGTGAATCGAAAATGCCAACCGAAGGATATTCAGATGGTGTTAACGCATCAGGAGCTTCATTACAATTAGAATCTAATAAGGATTATTATGGTAACATTGAATTAATCATTAAAGACGGAACATTTACAAGTAAAAATGCTGTTAGTATATATGAATATTTAGCTAAAAATATTAAAAAAACCAATGTTAATAAAATTGAAATTCTAGGTGGTAAATTTGTTTCTGCAAGAGGAAATAATAACTTCTTATTATCTGAAGAACTAGATTATAAAGGTGCTATAGCAGTATCTGGAGGTACTTTTAGTGCTAATCCTGTTTCTTATTTAAAACCAGCACATAAAGTTACATTTAGTGAAGAAAAATATGTTGTAAGTCCAATAAATGTTGTAGAAGGAACATTTATTATTAGTGGAACAATTACTAATGGTAATAATGCTAAGGTTCAATTAATTCAAGGTGGTAATGTTTTAAAGGTTGTTACTGCTGATGACGAAGGTAAATATGAATTTACTAAAGTAGAAAAAGGAAAATACAATATTGTATTTATAAATGGTAATAATTCAACTACTAAATTAGTAGAAGTATTAGATAAAAATTTAAAAGTTGATGCTGAAATTAAAACTGGAAGTGTTACTGTTCTAGTTGGAAAGGATACTCCAAATGTATTAGTAGATGGATTAGATAAAATAGATGGACAAATAGAAGTAATTGTTCAAAAAGAAGAGAAATTGGAGAATAATGAAACTCAAAATAAGATACTTGCTGAAACAAAAAATAAAGAGATGTTATTCTTAAATATAGGAATAAAAAATAATGGACAAACACTATCTAATACTGATAATGTATTACATTTTATTATTTCATTTGATGCTTTAAATAAAGAAAAAATAGAATTATATCGTTATCATGGTCAAGAAGTAAATAAATTTACTAAATTAGATAAGATGCCTACTGAATTAAAGGATCAAACATTCTATATAGATGAAGCTAATAAAGAATTACATATTTTTACTGATAAATTCTCTACTTATGGAATAACTTATAATAATGTAGAAGTAATAAATAACCCAATCGTGGAAAATCCAAAAACATTTGATGCGACATTTGGTTATATATTATTAACACTTATCAGTGTACTTGCAATTGCATCAATTACGATTTATAGAAAAAAAGTATCTGTTAGATAATTAAAGGAAGAAAACTTCCTTTTTTTTCTTTAATCTGCTATAATATTACTCACAAGGAAGTGATTTTAGTGAAAGTAGCAATATGCAGTTTAGGTTGCAAAGTTAATATTTATGAAAGCGAATACGTTATATCAAAATTAAAAGAAAATGGTTACGAAATAGTACCATTTAATTCTCTCGCAGACATTTATATCATAAACACCTGCACAGTTACAAATACGGCGGATAATAAAAGTGAAAAAATGATTAGACAAGCAAGAAAAAATAAAGATGCCATTGTAGTAGTTATGGGGTGTCATTCTCAAATAAAAGGAAATAGCATTGACGCTGATATCATAATTGGTAACAAAGATAAAAGTAAAATAGTAGAATTATTAGAAGAATATATAAAAAATAAAAAAGAAATAAAAAAAATATATGATTTAACCAACGAATCATTCGAGGATATGGAGATTAATGATTTTAATTCTCATACAAGAGCATTTGTTAAAATACAAGATGGATGTGATGCCTTCTGTGCATATTGCATTATTCCCTACAGTCGTGGAAACATAAGAAGTAAAAATGAAAATTTAGTTATTGAAGAAGTAACAAACCTAGTTAACCGTGGTTATAAAGAAATAGTCTTAACAGGTATTCATACAGGTAAATATGGTCGTGATATTAATACTAATTTAGAAAACCTTCTCAAAAAATTAATAAAAATACCTAATTTATATCGCTTAAGAATATCTTCAATTGAAATAAATGAGATTACTAATGGAATAATTGAAATAATGAAAAATAGTAATATTATTGCCCATCATTTACATATTCCACTTCAAAGTGGAAGTGATAAAATACTCAAACTAATGGAAAGAAAATATGATACCAAGTATTTTCTTGATAGAATAAACTATATTAGAAAAAACATTTTAGACATTTCTATTACTACCGATTTAATTGTAGGTTTTCCTTATGAAGATGACAATCTATTTAATGAAACAATTAACTTCTTAAACAAAATTAAATTCAGTAAAATACATGTATTTCCTTATTCTAAAAGAGAAGGAACAAAAGCCTGTACCATGGACAACCAAGTATCTCAAGAAATTAAAAAAATACGTACTAGAAAAGTAATTGAGTTATCCAATGATAATGAATTAGAATTTTATAAAAGCATGTTAAACAAAGAAGAAGAAATTATTACCGAAAGTTATAAAAATGGTTATACCAAGGGATTTACTAGTAATTATATACTTGTCCATATCAAAGGCAAATATGATACTAACAAGATTATAAAAGTTAAAATAGATAAAGTAGTAGATAAAAACATAGTCATTGCAAAATTAGTATAAAGCGAGTAATATTGTCATATGGAAGTAAGTATTACTTGCCTTTTTTCGTTTTTTTTGCTAAAATTAGTTTCAGGATGTGATAATATGGCACTTGGTTTTAATCGCAACAGAGACACACTTGATATATTCAATGATCGCTGGAAAGCTAATCATAATACTAAACAAGTAAGTGATTATAAAGAAGCAATGAACAGAATTAATAACAAAATGTTTGGTAGTTACACTAATTTTAATAACAAACAAGAAACAAAAGAAGATAAAGTAAATAACTTAAATAGACAAATACAAGGTAATAAAGAAATAAATAGAAACAACAAAATAAACTCTATAATAAATAATTTTAGGAAGTAAGATATGGTTGATTTATATAAATATGAAAAAGAACTATATAGTCATGACATCACCCTCATTGGAGGCGTTGACGAAGTAGGAAGAGGCCCTCTAGTAGGCCCAGTCGTAGCCTCTTGCGTTGTATTACCCAAAGATTTTGTTTTAGAAGGATTAACTGATTCAAAAAAATTAAGTGAGAAAAAAAGAGAAATATATTATGATTACATTATGAACCATGCTGTTGCAATAGGAATTGGAATAATAGACAAAGACATAATTGATAAAATAAATATCTATGAAGCCACCAAACTAGCAATGAAAGAAGCAATAGAAAATGTAAGAAAACAAATAAAACTAGAACATGTTCTAGTGGATGCCATGCCCCTAGAATTAGATATACCAGTAACATCAATCATCAAAGGCGATGCTTTAAGTATTAGTATTGCTGCGGCTTCAGTCATTGCCAAAGTAACTAGAGATAGAATGCTATATGAATTAGACAAAAAATATCCAATGTATGACTTTAAAAACAACAAAGGTTATCCCACAAAAAAACACATCAAAGCCATCGAAGAATATGGCATCATCAATGAACACCGAAGAAGCTACGGACCAGTTAAAGATTATATTACCAAACATAACAAAAACAACCAAGGCTTCACACTGATTGAATTACTAATTGTTATCTCAATATTAGGCATGCTTGCCATTTTGCTCGTACCCAACGTAAGTAGTTTAATTGATAAAAGCAAAGAAGAAAACCTTAATAAAATAAAAAATAGCATTATACTATCAAGTAAAAACTATGCTACTGATAACATGACCACTTTATTTAAAACCTGCCATGACAAAGCAACAATTACCATAAACGATTTAATAAATGAAGACTACTTAAAAGGCTCCTTAAAAAATCCTAAAACAAAAGAAGATATCAGTTTAGATAAAGAAATTGAATTAGAGTATAACTGTGAAACAAAAAAAATAAATGTAAATATAGTATTAGAATAGGGTGAAAACATGAAATCAAATTATGATGAAAGTTCAATTAAAATATTAGAAGGCCTTGAGGCCGTTAGAAAAAGACCTGGTATGTACATTGGTTCCACTGACAAAAGAGGCTTACACCACCTAGTCTGGGAAATCGTTGACAATGCTGTAGACGAAGCACTAAATGGATATGGTAACAGCATAAAAATAATCATGCACAAGGATGGTTCTGTCAGTGTTACCGATAAAGGTAGAGGAATCCCTGTAGGAATGCATGCTTCAGGAAAAAGTACACCTGAAGTAATATATACAGTACTCCATGCCGGTGGTAAATTTAGTGATGGCGGATACAAAGTAAGCGGAGGTTTGCATGGCGTTGGAGCATCAGTTGTTAATGCATTAAGTAGTAAAATGGAAGTAATAACTAAAAAAGATGGGGGAGAATACTATATTGCCTTTGAAAACGGAGGTAAAGTAAGCAAACCACTAAGAAAAATAGGAGAAGCCAGAGGCACAGGAACAACCGTAAGATTTTGGCCTGATCCCACAATATTCCAAACTACTAGTTTCAGTTTCTCAACAATATGTGAAAGAATGCAAGAATGTGCTTTCTTAATAAATGGCCTCATTATTGAAATAATAGATGAAATTAACGATAGAGAAGAAAAATATGTCTATGAAAATGGATTATCAGCATTTTGTGATTACCTAAACGAAGGGAAAGATGCTTTACATAAAGTACTATGCTTTTCTAGCACCAAAGACAAAGTCAAAGTTGATGTAGCCTTACAATATACCGATAGTTATGCTGAAAATATCATCAGTTTCGTCAATAACGTAAAAACCACTGACGGAGGCACCCATGAAGTAGGATTCAAATCTGCGATTACCAAAGTAATAAACGACTATGCCAAAGAAAATAACTTCCTAAAAAACAAAGATAAAACATTTGAAGGCAGTGATGTAAGAGAAGGCCTAACAGCAATTATAAGCGTCCAAATACCAGAAGACTTATTACAGTTTGAAGGACAAACAAAAGCCAAACTAGGAACCCCGATAGCAAGGAGCATAGTAGAATCCATTACAGTAGAAAAACTAAAATATTTCCTAGAAGAAAACAAAAGCATCGCCACCAAAATAATATCTAAAGCATTAAAAGGCAAAGAAGCAAGAGAAGCGGCCAGAAAAGCAAGAGAAGAAACAAGAAAAGGCAAAGACAATAAAAAAATAGAAAAAATATTAAGTGGTAAACTAACCCCAGCTCAAGGCAAAGACAAAAGCAAAAACGAATTATTTATAGTCGAAGGTGATTCAGCGGGAGGATCAGCCAAACAAGGAAGAGATCGCAAATATCAAGCAGTATTACCATTAAGAGGAAAAGTAATTAACACCGAGAAAGCTAAACTAGAAGACATCTTCAAAAATGAAGAAATTAATACCCTAATTCATACTATTGGAGCTGGAATTGGCAATGAATTTAATGTAAAAGATAGTAACTACGATAAAGTAATTATTATGACCGATGCTGATGAGGATGGAGCCCATATTCAATGCTTATTACTCACATTCTTCTATAGATATATGAAACCACTTATTGAAAATGGACATCTATATATAGCAATGCCCCCATTATACAAAGTCGAAGAAAACAAGAAAAAAGTTACCTATGTATATCCTGGAGAAGACCTAAGAAAAGTTGTTTCCAACATGAAAAATTATACTATTCAAAGATATAAAGGACTAGGTGAAATGAACTTTACCCAACTATGGGAAACAACAATGGATCCTGATAACAGAATGCTTGTTAAAGTAGGCATTACTGATGCCGCCTTAGCGGAAAAAAGAGTAAGTGTCTTAATGGGCGATGCAGTAGAACCAAGAAAGCTTTGGATAGAAGAAAATGTTGAGTTCTCACTAGAAGATAGTTATAAAATAAAATAATTTATAAGGAGTTTTATATGACAATACAAGAATTTATTAATAAAAAGAATAGATATAAGGTTGATTATAATTATCAAAGACCCGTTGATGTTTGGTCTAATCAAGATAATCAATGTTTTATAGACACTATTTTAAGAGAAGAACCTATTCCAATGTTTTTCTTTAATGCGAAGACTGATGAAAATGGCGATACTGTATTTTATATAGTAGACGGGCAACAAAGATTAAATTGTATTAGAAAATTTTATGATAATAAGATTAAGTTAAGTAGTAAGTTTTCGGGTGAGAAATTAGATGGTTGTACTTTTAATGGAGATAAATGTATTCCTGAGGAATTACAAGATAAATTTTTAGGGTATGATCTTAAAGTTCATATTGTACCAGATTATGATGATGAAAGGGTTAGAATGATTTTTTCTAGGTTACAAAGAGGTAAACCTTTAAATTTAGGTGAAAGATTAAATGCTTTACCAGGAGATATTGTTCTTACAATGAGAAAACTATCTAAGCATAAGTTTGTTGACGAAGTTATTTCCATTAATAAAAATAGATATAATACTTATCCAATCGTGGCTAGAATGATGTATTTTGAGCAGTTTGGAACTAAAGAATCTTCTACTGAGTATTTATATAAATATTTTGATGATTATAAGAATGAGGCTATTAATGGTAAAATATATAACACTGTTAATGAGAATTTAAATTATTTATTAAAATGTTTCCCTAGTGGTGGTAAATACTTTTGCTTAGAAAAAGATGCTAGGATTATGTCAATATATACTATGGTGAGTTATCTTAGAAAATATTATGCAATGACTCAACAGGAAGATAATATTAGGAAGTTTTGTACTAATTTCTTTAATAATGTTTATAATGAAGATTTTAGGCGTTCTAATTATATTTATAATAAATATTATGATATTAGTCGTGGTGGATGGAGTGAAAATTTAATTACTTTAAGACAAAAGTTATTGGTAGATGAATTTTTAAAAAAATATAAGGTTTTAGATTTAGATGTGGCTAGACAAATTACTGAGGCTGATAAATCTATATTGTTTGAGAAACATCCTTATTGTGAAAGATGTAAGAAGAAGTTTGAGTTTTATAATGAACCTGAATATCATCATATAAAAAGATATGCTGATGGTGGTAAGAGAGAAGATAATATAGAGATATTATGTAAGGAATGTCATGATATAATTCATAGTCAAGATATTAAGAATATTAAGGCTTTAGAGGAAGAAATTAATAATTGTGAAATAGAAGAATAAAAAAATATACATTTTACTTGCATAAATTATAAAAGCATGATAATATTAATACATAAGAATAGCAGAAGGAAGAAGGTGTTTAAAATGAATAGAATATACTCAATAAATAACAGTATCCAAACA
>OGPS01001300.1_pt1 | contig 18959 bp, 15 predicted proteins | sample 1552931 | NCBI WGS metagenome assembly OGPS01 (sample SAMEA2580252, study PRJEB22360) | human gut metagenome | biome: human gut; feature: human-associated habitat; material: faeces | place: Denmark | collected 2008/2010 | reverse complement strand
TCGACCTCGACCGTGCCTCCAACTGCTATATCGCCAACATCGTCAAGTGCCGCCCGCCCCAGAACCGCGACCCCCTGCCCGCCGAGAGCGAAGCCTGTATGCCCTGGCTGCGAGAGCAGTTCCGTCTGCTGCGGCCTAAAATCGTCGTCTGCCTGGGCCGCATCGCCGCCCAGCGGATGATACGCGCCGACTTTTCGGTGACGAAGGAGCACGGCACCTTTATTGAGAAGAACGGCATCCTCTTCATGGGGACGTTCCACCCCGCCGCCCTGCTCCGTCAGCCCCAGAACAAGCCGGAGGCTTTCGGCGACTTTGTGGCCCTGCGGGATAAAATACACGAGGTGTGCGAGCATACCTACTGATTTGTCACCCTCCACCTCATTTTTGCATACCCTATAGCAAAAGTGAGGTGTTTGAGTATGAATGCTGTACGCAGCGATTCTGTTGATTTCTTTCTGGGAACCACCACCCCCGCCGGGTTCAAGGGCTATTTTGAGCCGCTTCGGCGGGAACCGGGGATGCAGATGTATCTCATCAAAAGCGGGCCGGGCTGCGGCAAATCGACGCTGATGAAGCGGCTGGCCATCAAGGCCGAGCAGAAGGGGGAGCCTATCCAGCGCATCCACTGCGCCAGCGACCCCGACAGTCTGGACGGCGTCATCTTTCTCGACAAGCGCGCCGCCATCGTGGACGCCACCGCACCCCATGTCATGGAGCCGGACGCCCCGGGCGCAGAGGAGCAGGTGGTGAGCCTGTACCACACACTGGACGCCGACGCCCTCCACGCCCACGCCGACGAGGTGAAGCGGCTCTTCGCCCAGAACACTGCCCTGCGCAGCCGGGCCGCGCGGTATATCGCATCTGCCGGGAGCCTGCTGCTGGACAGCCGCCGGGCCGAGGCCTGCAGCGCCAACTTTGAAAAGGTGCGCCGCTACGTCAAGCGGCTCTGCACCCGGCTGCTTCCCCGCACCGAGGGCACCGCCAGCGAGGAGCTGCGGCTGCTCTCAGCCATCACCCCCAAGGGGATGGTATTCTACCGGGGCACGGTAGAAGCGCTGGCCGACCGGTATGTGGTATTCCGGGATGATTACGGGGCGGTCTCCCGCCTGCTGCTGGAACTCATCCGGGCCGAAGCACTGGCCCGGGGCTACCACATCATCACCTGCCCCTGCGCCATGCACCCTGAAGATCAGATCGACCACATCTTCATCCCGGCCCTGCGGCTGGCTTTTTTGACCGACAACCTCTGGCATCCCATCCAGCTGCCCGGCGTGCAGGCCGTGCGCTGTACCCGCTTTGTGGACCGGGAGAACCTGTCCGGCTTCCGCGCCCGCCTGCGCTTCAACGACCGTGCCGCCTCCGAGCTCATCGACCAGGCTGTCGCCCTGATGGCTCAGGCCAAGAACTGCCATGATGAGCTGGAGACTTATTACCGGGCCGCCGTGGATTTTGACCAGGTGAATGCTGTTGCAGCAAATTGTCAAAAGATCCTGGGTCTCGGGTAGGCCCTGCTCTGTACAGCCTGACCGAAGCGCAGAATTTCAAGAGAAAGGAAGTGAACCCCATGCCAACCATCCGTCTCTCTGTCCGGGAGCTGGTGGAGTTCCTGCTCCGCACCGGCAGTATCGACAGCCGCCTTACCGGCTTTGACCGGGCCAACGAGGGCGCACGCATCCACCGCAGGCTCCAGAAGGCGGCGGGCGAAGGTTACGCCGCCGAGGTGTTCCTCACGGCAGAGCGGACGATGGAGGGAATCGGGTTCACCATCGAGGGCCGTGCCGACGGCATTTTTACCGATGAGGACGGCACGGTGGTCATCGACGAGATCAAGACCACCGCCGCGCCCACCGATGCCATCACGGAGGACATGAACCCCTGCCACTGGGCGCAGGGCATGGTCTACGGGGCCATCTGCGCCGAGCAGCGGGAGCTGGAAACACTGGATGTCCGGCTGACCTATTACCAGATCGACACCGATGAGATCATCCGCTATACCCGGCACTTCTCCGCCGCTGATCTGGATACGTTTCTCAACGACCTGCTGCGGCAGTATCTTCCCTGGGCACGGCGGCAACTGGACTGGGTGGAAGCCCGGAACCGGAGCCTTGGGGCCCTGCAATTTCCGTTTCCAGCCTACCGTCCCGGGCAGCGCGCCCTTGCCGGGGAGGTCTATCGCGCCTGTGCTGCGGGCAAGGCAGAGCAGAAGGGCGGTACCCGGCTGTTCTGCCAGGCACCCACCGGCATCGGCAAAACGATGAGCGCCCTCTTCCCTGCCCTGAAAGCCATGGGCGAGGGCAAGGGGGAAAAGATCTTCTACCTGACCGCCCGCAACACGACACAGGCCGCTGCTGAGGATGCACTGGCCCGTCTGCGGGCGGCAGACCCGGCGCTTTCCCTGCGCAGCGTGACCCTTTCGGCCAAGGAGAAGGCCTGCCTGTGCAAGGATGCTGAGGGCCGTCCCGCCTGCCTGCCGGAAGCCTGTCCCTACGCCAACGGCTACTACGAGCGACTGAAGGATGCGCTGGCCGACCTGCTGGACAGCGCCGTCCCCTATGACCGGGCCGCCCTGACCGAGACTGCCCGGCGGCACAGGGTCTGCCCTTTTGAGCTGGGACTGGACCTGAGCGAGTGGTGTGATGTGGTCATCGGAGACTACAACTATCTGTTCGACCCCACCGTGCACCTGCGGCGCTTTTTCGATGCGGCGGGCGACTACATTTTTCTCATCGACGAAGCCCACAACCTGCCGGACCGGGCCAGAGCCATGTACTCGGCGCGGTTCTGCAAGAGCAGCCTGACCGATGCCAGACGGGCCATCGGCAAAGGAAAAAGCGCACTGAAAACCGCGTTGACAAAGGCAGACAGGGGCTTTCTGGAAGCACGGCGGGCGGTAACAAAGCTGGCCCCCCGCCGGGGTTCAGCGCCCACTGAACCGCCGACGGAGGATCTCACCCAACAGACCAGCCTTCTGGACACCGAACCGGCAGAAGCCGTCTTCCCGCTGCCGGAGCCTTTGCTGGCGCAGGATGGCACGGTCTTTTTGCAAGAGCTGCCGAAGGAGCTGCTCCGGCTGCTGTTCAGCCTGCAGCCTCCCCTGCAGGACTGGCTGGAGGCCAACCCGGAGGCCGATGCCCACGCCCAGCTGCTCGAGCTCTACTTTGCGGTGCAGGATATCACCCGGGCAGCCGAGCGGTACGACGCGCATTTTGTCACCCAGCTGACAGCCCGGGGCAGCGAGCTGGAATGGGAGCTGCTTTGCCTTGACCCTGCCCCCTTTGTGGATGCCAGCCTTGCCGCCGGGCGGGCTGCGGCACTGTTCAGCGCAACGCTCACCCCGCCGGGCTACTACCGCTCCGTGCTGGGCTGTCCCGATGCCCGGGCCGTGGCACTGGAAAGCCCGTTTCCGCCCGAACATCTGGGGCTCTACTGCCTGCCCGGCATCTCCACCCGCTACCGGGACCGGGAGGCCAGTGTGCAGGCCGTCTCGGATGCACTGGCCGCACTGGCCCGGGCCAAGGTGGGCAACTATCTGGCCTTTTTTCCCAGCTACGCCTATCTGCGGCAGGTATATGAGGACTTCACCGCCCGTTACCCGGACATCGGGACGCTGGCCCAGGAGAGTGGTCTGGACGACGCGGCCCGGGCGGCCTTTCTGGAACAGTTCGGCCCAAGCCCCGCAAAAACGCTGCTGGGCTTCGGAGTCATGGGCGGCATCTTCGGCGAGGGTGTGGATCTGGTGGGTGACCGGCTCATCGGGTGCGCCATCGTGGGAGTAGGTCTGCCTCAGGTGAACCCCCGGCAGGAGATCCTGCGCCGCTACTATGACGAGTCATGCGGCACCGGTTTCGACTACGCCTACCGCTTTCCGGGCATGAACAAGGTGCTGCAGGCGGCGGGCCGGGTCATCCGCACGCAGGAAGACAGGGGCGTGGTGCTTCTGCTGGACGACCGCTTTGCCCGCGCCGAATACACCCGCCTGTTCCCCCGCCACTGGCACCAGCTCCAATACCTGCGCAGCACCACAGAGCTGGAGCAGCAGCTTGCCGCCTTCTGGGCGCTGAGCCAATAGAAAAAAGCCTGTCAGCGCAAAAAACGACAGGCTTTTTCTCATGCTCCGGACATTTTCCGGCTCTTACTTCTTTCTGGGCAGGGATCTGCGCAGTTCATCCCAGGCAGTCATCTCCACCAATGTGGTGGCGCGCAGGGCGGCAAAAGCTTCATCCAGATACTGCATCTCGCTCACCGCACGCATGGCGTGATCCGAAATGCACCACTTCCCAACGACCGTCTGCGCCATCCAGTAGACCATCCGCTCGGTCTTTTTCCGCTGTTTGGTGCCCTCGCGGTAGCGGTCGGTGTTCTCCGCATCGTTCACGGGTACACCTGCCGCTTTCAGCATCTCACAGCACTCCCAGGCTGCATCCACGATCATCCTGCGCTGTTCCACTGTGGTGCGGGAAAGTTCCCCATCCACCGCATAGCAGGCATAGGCGCAGGGCAGGATAAAGGCGATGTGGCTCTTGAGCCACTCGTCCATATCGCTGTAATAGGTCAGCTTGTAATGAGTCCCCTCAAAGGCAGCCTGCAGCCGCAGGCGGAATGCGCCGGACAGGGGTGCGGTTGCTCCGCCGACGGTCATTCCCATCCCCATGTGCACACTGACCAGCCGGTCATGCTCCCGGCGGCCTGCATTGTTCTGGAAGCCAAAGGCGATCTTATCCACCGGGCGCTGCATGGCCTGCAGCATCTCCTGCGCATAGGGATCATTGCCCACAAAGATAAAGTACTGGCTCCGGTTTGCCTTGAGGATGGGCAGCACATCGGCCAGCTGCCCGGCCTGCACCGTGACAAACACAAGGTCATACACATCCTCGGGGACCAGCACATCTATTGTCTGCATCCGATCCACCGTTGTTTTCCGCTGGAGCATGTGGCGGATGGTCAGGCCCTTCTGGTCGATGACCTCCTTCCACTCGCCCCGGGCCAGCAGGGTGACCACATTTTTCTTGTTCTGTGCCAGACTGTGGGCCAGCTGACAGCCCTGAACGCCTGCGCCGTACACCAAGATCCTCATAACGAGATACCTCCTGTTTTGCATGATCAGCCCGGCCAGAAAAACCAGGCTGTTACTTTTTCAGGAACGAGAAGAAGCCCTTTTTCTCATAGGGCCGGGTCTGCACGCCAGTCACGGTGTAGCCCGTTTCGGCAATGGCAGCCTTCAGCGCCTCCACATCCACCGGCTGCTCCGAGATGATGACCGTTTCGCCCTTGGTGTGGGAAGAAGTCACCTTGTTCACCCGGGCGGTCTTGCGCACCACATCATTGATGTGGCTCTCGCACATACCGCACATCATGCCATCGACCCTCAGGATCGTTTCTACCATTGTTGTCCCCTCCATACTGTATCTGCGGGCACCCCTGTCAAACTGCACAAGTCCAGCCCGCTGTTTTCGTCATTTTGTTAGTTTTAGCTAACTCATTGCAGAAACAAAAAGGCTCCTGCCCCGCACAGCACTGCTCTGCGGAACTTTGCCGATCTGTTTTCAGTTTTATCATACCATACCGGTGGGCAAATTTCAAGCTGCCCGCAAAACCGGCCGGGGGACTTTATCAAAGGGTCAGTTCATGGAAAACAGCGCTGCTTTCCAGCTCTTTCCATTGCATCGTGTTTTCTTCCAGGGTCATGTAGCTGTGGGGGCTGTCCTCTTTGGGGATGCTCACAGAACCCGGATTCAGGTAAAGATTTCCCTGCCCGAACTCTGTCCAGGCCGGAACATGGGTGTGCCCGTGCAGCAGTACATCTCCCGGGGCCAGCGGCGGCAGATTTTTCACATGATAGATATGCCCGTGGGTCGCATAAATGAGCCGCCGCCCCACCGGAAGCACCGCATAATCGGCCATCACGGGGAATTCCAGCACCATCTGATCCACCTCGGCATCACAGTTGCCCCGCACGCAGAGCAGCTTCTCCTTTTTCCCGTTCAGCAGGGGGATGACCTCCTTGGGGGCGTACTCTCGAGGCAGGTCGTTGCGGGGGCCGTGGTAGAGCAGGTCGCCCAACAGGAACAGCCGGTCGGCTCCCTCCCGCTCAAAGGCCTCCAGCATTTTGCGGCAGTAGTAAGCCGACCCGTGCAGGTCTGACGCGATCATCCATTTCATGGCAGATCCTCCTTTTGTGCGTTCTGTTCTTATTTTACCGCCGCCGCGCCCCTTGTCAAGGGCAAGGGTCCGCTGTAAAAAAGTCATACTTTTATTTTAAAAAGTCCTTGACAAGTATCCCTGTGATGTGGTATCTTTGAACCAATAAAATATCGTGTGGATTTTTACAGCATTCTGCAACTTTTCGCCACACAATGGTACAAAAGCCATTGTGTGGCTTTTGCTTTGCCTTCAAATCCAAATCTGACCCTCAGGAGCAATGAAAATGAACGATACTTTTATGAAAACCAGACCGGTGTTCCCGCTGCTGCTCTCCATGGCCCTGCCCAACGTCATCTCGATGCTGGTGAACAGCCTGTACAACATCGTGGACAGCCTCTTTGTGGCCCAGATCAGCGAGCAGGCCATGACGGCTCTTTCGCTGGTGTTTCCCATCCAGAACTTTGTCAATGCAGTGGCCATCGGCTTCGGCATCGGCATCAACGCCCAGATCGCGCTCTACCTCGGTGCAGGCGACCACGAAAACGCCAACCGGGCCGCCACCCACGGCATGATGTTTTCCCTGCTGCACGGCGTGCTGGGTATGGTCCTCTGCATTGCCATTATGCCCGGCTTCCTGCGCCGCTTCACTACCGATCCCACTCTGGTGGACATGGGCGTGACCTACTCCACCATCGTGTTCCTGTTCTCGCTGGTCAACATGGCAGACCTCGCCTTTGAGAAGATCTTCCAGTCCGTGGGCCGGATGAACGTTGCCATGGTGGCGCTGATCACCGGCTGCGTGACCAACATCGCCCTCGACCCGGTCCTCATCTTCGGCCTTGGGCCGGTGCCCGCCCTGGGCATTGCCGGTGCGGCCCTTGCCACCGGCATCGGGCAGGCCGTTTCCCTTGTGGTCTACCTCTATGTCTACTGCACCACCGAAGTCGCCGTCCGCTTCTCCCGCCGCTGCCTGCGGTTCGATGCCGCCCTTGACGGCAAGCTCTATGCCATCGGTGTACCGGCCATCCTGAATCTGGCCCTGCCCAGCCTGCTGGTCACCTTCCTGAACGGCCTGCTGGCGGTCTACTCCCAGAGCTATGTGACGGTGCTGGGCATCTACTACAAACTCCAGACCTTCCTTTACCTGCCGGCCAACGGCATCGTGCAGGGGATGCGCCCGCTGGTGGGCTACAACTACGGTGCCCGGGAGCATGGCCGTGTGTCCAAGCTCTACAACCTGACACTGGGCCTGAGCGCTGGGATCATGGCCATTGGCACCCTGCTCTGCCTGACCATTGCAGGCCCGCTGATGGGTCTGTTCACCTCTAACCCCGAGACCATCGCCATCGGCCAGACCGCCCTGCGGGTCATCTGCCTGGGGTTCATCGTCTCGGCAGTGTCTACCACCTCCTCCGGCGCGCTGGAGGGTCTGGGCAAGGGCGTGCCCTCGCTGGTCATCTCCCTCTGCCGCTACATCATCTTCATCATGCCCATTGCGTGGGTGCTGTGCGGCCGCATGGGCCCTACCGGTGTCTGGCACGCCTTCTGGATCACAGAGGCCCTCTCTGCCGTGATCGCCTACGCGGTATATCACAAGGCAGTCCATCAGAAATAACCCTCTCTAACAAAAATTCCCGCTCGATGGAGCGGGAATTTTTTGTTATCATCTCTTCTTTTGTGGAAGGCTGCTCTCAGATCAGGCCCAGAGTTTTGAGCTCCCTTGCCACGCCGTCCTCCGTCACAGCCGGGCAGATGCGGTCGCAGAGCTTTTTCAGGTTGTCAGAGCCGTTGGCCATGCAGACGCTGATGCCTACCACATCGGTCATCTGCAGGTCATTGTCGCTGTCGCCAAAGCCGATGGTATCGGCCAGCGAACACCCCAGCTCATCACAGATGGCCTTGATGCCGGTGCCCTTGTTGAACTTGCGGTTGATGAGCTCCCCGTTGACGATGGCTGACGGGGTATCCCCCAGCCGGGACTCGCAGAAGATGAACTGATCCTCATACAGCTGCTTCGCCTCAGCAAGGCAGGCCTCGTTGGGGGCGATGAACACCACCTTGTAAACCGGCTCTCCGTGGTATTCCTCAATGGGCCGGATGGTCATGCCATACTCCATTGTTTTGCGCCAGCGCTCGGCCTCGCTGTTCAGCTGCCCCGGCTTGCGGGGGAACAAATGGGCGAACCGCTCGATCATCCTGATGCCGCCGTAAGTATCATCCCGGGCTTCCAGTGTACACTCGGCACCGGCACGCCCCAGCACCTCCCGCAGGCCCTCGACCTGCGCAGGCTCCATGGGAAGATCCACGAGAATTTTCCCATCACAGCCTACATAGCCGCCTGCAGAGCAGACAAAGCCATCGAAACCGTAGGCAAGCAGCGGTTTCGTCATGCGCAGATTGCGGCCGGTGCACAGAAACACCTTGTGGCCGTTGGCCCGGGCCTGCCGGATGGCCTCCACGGCACTGGCCGGAACGGTCATCTCACCGGGCGGCAGCAAAGTACCGTCAATATCCAGAAAAATCAGTTTTTGCTTCATAGTTTCCTCACTCTTTCACTGCCAGTTCATGGTAAAGCCGCGGATCAGCAGACCCACGGCCAGGATCGCCAGCAGTACCAGCAGAACGGTGCGGTTGGCCTGTTTCTGCTTCTGCCTGGCCCGGGCACGGCTGTTCCGGCTGTTGCCCTGCTTCCGGTTCTGGGATCTGCCGCCGGAGCTGCGGCCGCTCGTGTTCTGCTTTGTTGTGCTGCTGCGGCGGGAAGCACTGCCGGAAGTCCCCTCTTTTTTCCTGCCCGCAGTGTTCTGGCCGGACTTTGCCGCGCGGGGTGCTTTCTCTTCCGGGGCCGCCGACGCAATGGGCTTTTTGGCCCCGCAGCGGCTCAGATAATCCTCAGCCAGCCGGTAATACTGGCCCAGCTCACTGGTGCGCAGGGGCGCGCCTGCATAGCCCTCTTCCAGTGCTTCCACTGCCTCGTTGAAGAGGATCGCCGCCTGCGCAGCCGCCGTGCGGTCAGAGGCATGGGCCGCTTCATTGCGGGCGGTGCGCACCGCGTTGCAGGCCCGGCGGGCAGCAGCGGGGTGCTCCGTATTGCCCAGCAGATCCAGCGGACGGGCAGCATCCTTTTCAGGGTCCAGCAGTACCCGCATACACAGGGTGGTATCCAGCTGCTGCCAGCTGTTTCGGCCCGCCAGATCGGGCAGACGGTCATAATATTCGGGGCTCTCCTGCTGGCGGGTGCGGATGTGATCCAGCAGGGCTCCCAGGCTGTGCTCCCCGGGTTTGTTCTCCCAGTGCCAGCGCAGTAGCTTGCGGCTGATCTCATCGCAGGTAGTTTTGATCTCAAAAGCGGTTTGCAGTGCTTCGTCAGGCATAACGTTTCTCCTTCGTACAACCAAAAAACGGAGGAAGCGCAGCCTCCTCCGTCATTCATTTACATCATAAACTGATAATAGACGAAGCCCCACAGCGCAATGCCTGCGCAGACGATGGCGGTGATGGGCGGGACCCAGCGGACGAGGGTCTCGGCAATGCCGTCGCGGCTCTCTTCCGCATCGTCCTCCTCATCGTACTGCTCTACCTCGGGTTCCGGCCGGCGGGCCGGGGCGGCACGGCGGGCAGCAGCAGGCATCACACGGGTGCCCTCGTCATCCACAGCCGCTGCACCGCTGCCGGGGAACGCCGCGCGGGTGGCGGCATCCAGCACCCGGGTAGGCTCTGCTTCCGGAGCAGGGGTGTGTTCCACCGGCGGTGCAAAGCTGGTCGGAGCGCCGACAGGCTCTGCCGGGCGGGCCGTCGGGATGACCCGGGTGGGTTCTGCCTGCACCGGCGCGCTGGCCACGATGCGGGTCGGCTCTTCCTGCGGGGCGGCGCTCACCACGCGGGTGGCCTCCGCCGCCGGGGCCTGCTCTGCAGGGGCGGCCTTCTGGCCGGGCTGCAGCAGGGTGTTCAAGGCGTTCTGCAGCAGGATGCGGTCACAGCCGCACTCGGTGCAGTAGACCGTGTCCTCTTCCTTCGGGTGGAAGGAACCGCAGGCACAGTACCAGCCGTTCTCGAACACCTGCGGCATATACTTGAGGCCGGTGCGGTTCATCCGGCTTTCCAGTGCCTTTTCCAGCTCCGGACTCAGGCGGCGCGGGGCCGGCAGGCGGACGCGCTTGATGGCATCCAGATGCACGACCTTTTTGCCGCTGTATACGTTCTTCAGGACCACATCCACGCTGGTGATGGCCTTCTGGGTCACGAACACGGCATCGTCCATGCCAAAGCTCTCACCGGGCTTGACCTCGATCTCGCGGTATTCAAAGGCATCCTCACACAGGATGATACCGTCCACGCCCTTACACTTGAAGTGGATCTCCAGTGCAGTCAGGGTAACCTTGGAGATGTTCTTGAAGGTCAGGCAGACTGCGTTCTCGCCGCTGAGTTCGCCCTTGAGCAGCTCCACACAGACGAACTGCACCGGGCTGCCCGGGGTATAATAGTTGGCCCGGGTGCGTGCGACCGGGTTAAAATTTTCCTCCACGACACTCGCTCCCTTCGATCATTCGTTTTCCTGCGGGGCATCCTGCGCCGGGTCGGGCATTTCCTCGCCCAGCACGGCCTGCTCCGCCTGTTCAGCGGGCTCTGCGCTCTCGGCAGGCTCTGCGGTCTCCACAGGGGCCGCCGGTGCGGCGGGTTTCTGTGCAGGCTCGTCACCGTCACGCGGGGGCAGCTTGCCGCCAGCCATCACGGTGTTGAACTCCTTCTCGTTGAGCTTTTCGCGTTCCATCAGAGCCTGTGCCAGCGCATGGAGCTGGTCGATGTGCTCCGTCAGGGTGCGGCGGCAGGTCTCGTAAGCCTCATCGATGATATCCCGCATCTCGCCGTCGATCTCGGCAGCGGTGCTCTCGCTGTAGCCCTTGCCCTGGGTGAAATCACGGCCCAGGAAGGTCTCCTCCTGCGAGGTGCCGTAGACCACAGGGCCCAGGCGCTCGGAGAAGCCGTACTTGGTGATCATCTGGCGGGCAATGTTGGTTGCCTGCTGCAGGTCGTTGGAGGCACCGGTGGAGATATCCTCCAGGATCAGCTGCTCGGCCACACGGCCGCCCAGGCTGGAAACGATATCCTCGAACATCTCGCCCTTTGTCACATAGCTGCGATCCTTTTCAGGCAGATACATGGTGTAGCCGCCAGCCTGGCCCCGGGGAATGATGGTGATCTCATGCACACGGGGATGGTGCTTGCAATAGAAGCCTGCCACGGCATGGCCCGCCTCATGGTAGGCGGTCAGCTTCTTTTCCTCGGCAGTCACAACGCGGCTCTTCTTCTCAGGGCCTGCCATGACCTTCATGGAAGCTTCCTCGATATCCTCCATGGTGATGGCCTTGCGGCTGCGGCGGGCAGCCAGCAGAGCGGCCTCATTGACCAGGTTCTCCAGGTCAGCACCCGCAAAACCTGCGGTGCGCTGTGCGATGACCCTGAGGGAGACATCGGGAGCCAGAGGCTTGTTCTTGGTGTGGACCTTGAGGATCTCCTCGCGGCCCTTGACATCGGGCAGGCCCACATAGACCTGACGGTCAAAGCGGCCCGGACGGAGCAGTGCCTTATCCAGAATGTCGGCACGGTTGGTGGCTGCCATCACGATGACACCATCGTTGGCCTCAAAGCCGTCCATCTCGACCAGCAGCTGGTTCAGGGTCTGCTCCCGCTCGTCGTGGCCGCCGCCCAGACCTGCGCCGCGCTGACGGCCCACGGCATCGATCTCATCGATGAAGATGATGCAGGGCATGGTCTTTTTGGCCTTATCAAACAGGTCACGCACACGGGACGCGCCGACACCGACATACATTTCCACGAAGTCGGAGCCGGAAATGGAGTAGAAGGGCACCCCCGCCTCACCGGCGCAGGCACGGGCCAGCAGGGTCTTACCGGTACCCGGAGGGCCCACCAGCAGAACGCCGTGGGGGATGCGGGCACCCAGCGTGTTGAACTTGTCGGGGCTCTTGAGGAACTCCACGACCTCCTTCAGCTCTTCCTTTTCCTCGTCCTCACCGGCAACGTCGGCAAAGGTCGCGGTCTTTTTGTTCTCGTGCTCGTCCTTCACCTTGGCCTTGCCCACGTTCATAATACCGCCGCCGCCAGCGCCGCCGCGCATCATGGAGAAGAGCAGGAAGCCGGTGCAGCCCAGCATTCCCAGGTAGAACAGGATCTCCATCCAGGGGATGGACTCCTTCAGGGTGGTGTAATCATACTCCATGGGCGCGGTCGGGTTGGCTGCGTCGTAGGAATCGATATACTGCTGGACGTTCTCGATGAACACATAGGCGTAGGGCAGCTTGTAGCGCACCGTCACCGTGCCGTCATCGTTTCTGGTTGCCCCCACGGAAGAGGTGGAGGAGGAGAACAGATTGCTCAGCAGACCGCCGGAGGCCTGTGTGGCAGCGGTGGCACCTGTGGTTTCGGGCAGCTCCTGCTTGCCCTCCTTCAGCGTCAGGGTGATGATGCTGGTGTTGCGGTCCAGCGTAAAGGCTGTGACCTGATTGTTCTCAAAGTAGTGCACCACAGTCGAGTAGCTCATGGTGGAGCCGCCGGTACTGCTGTCGCTGGTGCCCAGCACCGACCAGATCATCAGGACACCGGCCAGTGCCAGCGCCAGGATCAGGGGATTAAAGCGAGGTCGTTTCGGTTGCAAAAGGGATCAACTCCAGTTCTAATTCGTTTTTGTTATGCGTAGATTTCCGGTTTCAGCACACCCACATAGGGCAGGTTGCGGTATTTCTCATCGTAGTCCAGACCATAGCCCACCACAAACTCGTCCGGCACCTGGAAGCCCTCGTAATCGGGCTGGATGTCGGCCTTGCGGCGGCTGGGCTTGTCCAGAATGGTGCAGATCTTCACGGAATTCGGGTTGCGCATCCTGAGCATGGGCACCAGCTTGGAAAGGGTGACACCGGTATCCAGAATGTCCTCTACGATCAGCACGTCCTTGCCGGAAAGGTCGCCGTCCAGATCCTTGATGATCTTGACCAGGCCGCTGGTGGTGGTATTGCTGCCGCCGTAGCTGGACACGACCATAAAATCAATGCTGCAGGGGATGGTCACAGCCCGCATCAGATCGGCCATGAAAACCACCGAACCCTTGAGGATGGAGACGAGGACAAGGTTTCTGCCCTCGTAATCCCTGCTGATCTGTGCACCCAGTTCGGCAACCTTGGCTTTCAGTGCTTCCTCACTGACCAGGATGTTCTTGATATCGTCATTCATGCTCATGGGTTGTTCCTCCATTTTCCAATTCCAACTGCAAGATCTGTACAGTCTCCTCGTCCGGGGCCAGCCCCTCGGCAAAGCCCTCCCCATAGACCCACAGGATCTCGCTGCCCGCCGCCAACAGCGGCAGGCCCTCTCGTATTCCGGCAGGAATGCCTGCCTCATTCATCCATTTGCGCAGGGGCTTGCTCAACCCCCGCCCCGCAGGCCGGAACCGGTCTCCCGGTTGACGGGTGCGCAGCGTAAGGGCAGAATATAACAAGGTTATTCTAGCATAATCCGCCCGATTTTTTAAGTCTTTTTTATGAACACCCTGTGTTTTTTCTCGAAAACCGCTTACAAAAAGCCGTGTTTTCAGGGTTTGGCCCCCGGGCAGAGCAAATTCCGCCCCATCGGCAGGGGCAAACGGCAGCGAAAACGCAGGGGCCGCAGCCGCTTCCGGCCGGCTCTTTTCCTGCCAGAGCATCCCGCTGCCTGCGCAGAAGCGGACCGTATCGGTCAATTGCACCGCCCCGCTCCCCTGCTCCACCAGCTCTGCCAGCAGGCGGATATACTTTTCCTCGGCATCCCGCACCGGGGCAACAAGGCTGTGGAGCGCTGCCTCCAGAATGAGCGGGTCAGCGCCCTGCAGCGGCTCCAGCCTCCATGCTGCCTTGGCTTCCGGAGCCTTACGGGCAGTCTGGGCTGCATCCAGACGCGCGATGGAAAGCAGCTGTTCTGCCTGCCTGGCAAAGTAGGCATCCGCGCGGGCCGCCTTTTCACAGAAGCGGGCCAGATTTTCCTCTGCCGCATCGTTGACGCTGCGCAGGGCCGGAACGGCCCCATGGCGCAGGCGGTTGCGGGCGTAAGCATCGGACTCGTTCGTCTCGTCCGTCACCCAGCCCTGCTCAAAGGCGGCGCAGAGCGCTTCGGTCTCGACCCGGGTCAGGCCCAACAGCGGGCGGCAGTAACCGGGCCGCCTGGGCCGGATGCCCCCTGCCCCGTGCAGCCCGGTGCCCCGGGCCAGCCGGAACAGCAGGGTCTCGGCCTGGTCAGTAGCAGTATGGGCCGTTGCAATGCAGTCTATCCCGCCTGCCAGCAGTTGGGCAAAGCAGGCATAGCGGAGTCTGCGGGCCCAGTCCTCCCCGGCATGGGGCGGCACAGCCATTCCCACATCTGCCGGGCGGAAAACTGTCAGCGGCACCCCCAGCCGGGCACACTCGGCCCGGACAAAGGCTTCGTCCCGGTCCGCAGTTTCACCCCGCAGGCCGTGGTTGACATGGCAGGCCGTAAGGGGATACCCAAAGGTTTCCCGCAGTTCCAGCAGCACCCGCAGCAGCGCCATGCTGTCGGCTCCGCCCGAAACGGCGGCGCACAGGTGCAGAGCCCGGCCCGGCTCCGCAGGCGCAAACAGCTGCTCCTGCCGGGCAAAACGTTCTACTTTTGCAATCAATTTTGATGTCTCGTCGTTCATCAGCGTTTGAAGTCCACATCCATAAAGCGGGTGTGTGCGCCATCCCAGCCCAGCGGCACCGTGCTGGTCTCGCCGTGGCGGTTCTTTGCCACGATGCACTCCGCGGTATCGGCATCCACCTCGGCCCCATCGGGGTTCTGGCTGGCGTAGTAGGAATCACGGTAAAGGAAAAGGACGCAGTCGGCATCCTGCTCGATAGAACCGGAGTCACGCAGGTCAGACAGCTGGGGCCGGTGAGAAGAGTTGTTGCCCTGCTTCTCCACCGCACGGGACAGCTGAGAAAGCGCGATGATGGGCACATTCATTTCCTTTGCCATGATCTTCAGGTTTCGGGTGATGGAGCTGATCTCCTGCACACGGTTCTCGCTGCGCTGGCCGGTGGTCATCAGCTGCAGGTAGTCGATAACGATCAGGCCTACATTGGGGCGGGTGGGGTCCTGATTGACCCGGCGGATCTTCGCCTTCATCTCGGTGATGGTGATGCCTGAGGTGTCGTCCATATAGATGGGGGCATCGTGGAGCTTTTCCGTTGCCAGTGCCAGATACTCCCAGTCCTCACTGCGGAGGGCACCGGTGCGGAAAGCCTGGCTGTCGATGCCAGCTTCCGCCGAAAGGATGCGGTTGGTCAGCTGCTCCTTGGTCATTTCCAGGCTGAAAATGGCCACCGGGACCTTTTGCTGCATGGCAACTCGGGTGGCAATGTTCAGCGCAAAACTGGTCTTGCCCATACCGGGGCGGGCGGCCAGAATGATGAGGTCGCCGCGGCCAAGGCCAGTCAGAACAGTATCCAGCAGACGGAAGCCGGTGGGGATGCCCTTGTACTTGTCGGCATCCGGGCCGCTGATCTTCTGCAGGTTGGTCAACGTCTCCACCATACTGGAGGAAAGCGGGGTCAACGCGCTGGAATCCCGCCCGGAGCGGATCTCGTAGATGCGCTGCTCGGCGTTTTCCAGCAGCAGGTCAGCGTCCGGCTCATCGCCCGCGTCCTGCAGAATGTCCTTGGCAACGCCCATCAGCTGGCGCACCAGATACTTTTCCTGCACGATCTGGGCATAGGCCTTCACATTGGAGATGCTTGGCACCGTCTCGGCCAGACCGGTCAGGTAGACCTTTGCCTCGTCCGCACTGGGGAACACGCCATCGGAGATGACGGCATCCAGCAGGGTGACAAAGTCGATGGTCTGATCCGCCGTAAACAGGCGCAGCATCTCAGAATAGATCTGGGCATTCTGCCGGGTGTAGAACATTTCCGGCCGGATGATCTCCACCAGATCGGTCAATGTCTCGGGCTTGAGCAGCACCGCGCCCAGCACGCTCTGCTCGGCCTGCATATTGTAGGGCAGATTGATGCCCACACTCTCCAGATTCAGTTCATTGGAATAATGTCGTTGTTCGTTGGGCATGGTTCATCCCCCTCCATACTGGGCCAGCTTCCCAAAACGCCAAAAACGCCCCCTGAAGGCAGGGGGCGCAGATGGCATTTCAATCAGGCCTGTTCTACTTCCACCATGATCTTGAAGGAAGCCACAACACCGACATGCAGGCGCACCTTTGCGTTGAACACACCGGCATCCTTGATGTCCTTGGTCTCCAGCTCGATCTTCTTTTTATCAATGGGAGAACCGGCCAGCTGGGCCAGAGCCTCGGCAACTTCCTTGCCGGTGACCTTGCCGTGCAGGCGGCCGGATGCGCCGCCCTTGGCCTTGATGGTCACAGTCTTGCCCTCGATCTTTGCAGCCACAGCCTGTGCGGCGGCCACAGTTTCAGCCTCGTGGAAATCCGCAGCGGCCTCCTTGCCGCGTGCGATATTCACCGCAGAAGCATCGGCCACAGCGGCCAGCTTGCGCGGGAACAGAAAGTTGCGGGCGTAGCCGTCGGAGACCTCATGGATCTCATCCTTCTTGCCAATGCCCTTTACGTCCTGCTTCAGAATCACTTTCATGGTGTTATCCCTCACTTCTCACCGGGGAACCGGTGGATTTCTATGGTTAGTATACAGCATTCAGACCGTTGCGTCAACGCCTTCGATGACAGTGGGGTTACCCCAGCTCCCGTGCTGCCGCATCCAATGCTGCTTCGATCACCTTATCCATATCATAATACTTGTACTCGCCCAATCGGCCGCCAAAAATGACCTTTGTCTCGGCATCGGCAAGCGCTTTGTATTTTGCGTAAAGCGCGCCATTCTTTTCATCGTTGACAGGGTAATAGGGCTCGTCACCCTGATGCCACTCGGTGCTGTACTCCCGGCTGATCACCGTTTTGGGCTGGGTGCCGAACGCAAAATGCTTGTGCTCGATGATCCGGGTATAGGGCGTTTCCGCATCGGTATAGTTCACCACCGCGTTGCCCTGATAGTTGTCGGTATCCAGCACCTCAGTCTCAAAGCGGACGCTGCGGTACTGCAGTGCACCCAGACGGTAGCCGAAGTAGGCATCCACCGGGCCGGTATAGACCACCTTGTCAGCCAGTGCGTTCAGGTTCTCCCGGTCGGCCAGATAATCCACATTCAGCCGCACCTCGATGCCCTCCAGCATCTTTTCCACCATGGCGGTATAGCCGCCATCGGGGATGCCCTGATACAGCGCGTTGAAATAGTTGTTGTCGTAGGTAAAGCGGACCGGCAGGCGTTTGATGATGAAAGCCGGCAGTTCGGTGCAGGGGCGGCCCCACTGCTTGCCGGTGTAGCCTTTGATGAGCTTTTCGTAAATGTCCGTGCCCACCAGACTGATGGCCTGCTCCTCAAGATTTTTCGGGTCGGTGATGCCCGCTTCCCGCTTCTGCTCCTCGATTTTTGCCTTGGCCTCGGCGGGGGTCACCACACCCCACATCCTATTGAAGGTGTTCATATTGAAGGGCAGATTGTAGATCTCGCCGTGATAGTTGGCAACGGGGCTGTTGGTGTAGCGGTTGAACTCTGCGAACCGGTTCACATACTGCCACACTGCCTTGCTGCTGGTGTGGAAGATGTGGGCCCCATAGCGGTGGACCTGTATGCCCTCCACTTCCTCGGTGTAGATATTTCCGGCAACGTGGCCGCGCTTATCAATCACAAGGCATGTTTTGCCCGCCTTTTTTGCTTGCTGGGCAAACACCGCACCGTAAAGGCCTGCGCCTACGATGAGATAATCGTAATGGTTCATCCCTGCTTCTCCTTTTTTCTGGATTCAGGTTCATTTTTGGAGAGCGGCTTCTTCTGGCTCTCACGGTACTGGTCAATGGCGGTCTGGATGCGTGCCCGGGCTGCCTCGGGGGTGATATGTTTGAGCTGGGCCGCTGCCATAGTCTGGTGGCCGCCGCCGCCCAGACTTTCCATGATGACCTGAACATTGACCGCTCCCAGACTGCGGGCGGAAATATTCACGCCGCTCCCCACCTGCACGGCCACAAAGCTGGCCTCCACATTCTGGATGGTCAGCAGGTCGTTGGCTGCCTGCGCAATGGCCACACGGGCCTCGGGGGGCACCTCGCCGCTGACGGAAATGGCACAGTTGCGGTACATCTGGGCAGCCTCCACAAGGTCTGCCTTGGCGTTGTACTCCACCATGGTCACATCAAAGAGCTGGCGCACCCGCTCCGTCTCCGCACCGTAACGGCGCAGAGCGGCGGCAGCTTCAAACGTGCGCACACCGGTATGCAGGGTGAAGTCCCGGGTATCCAGCATAATGCCCGAGAGCAGGCCCTCTGCCTCTACCCGGCTGGGCTTGTCGTCCCGGTCGCCCACATACTGCAAAAGCTCCGTGACCAGCTCACTGGCCGAGGAGGAATAGGGCTCATGGCAGACCAGATCCGGGTTCTGGATGTAGCCCACACCCTTGCGGTGGTGGTCGATGACAGCCACCTTGCCGCATTTTTCCAGGATCTCCTTGCTTTCCACAAGGCCCACCTGGTATGTATCCACCACCACGCACAGGGTGCGCTTGGAGATGATGGGCAGTGCGTCCTTCGGGTCGATGAAGTCATCCTTCTGGCCCGCCCTGCACAGCGCGTCGATCAGGCTGCCCGCCAGCGTGGCGTCCCGCTTCACGGCGATCACCGCCGGGACGTCGCAGATCTTGCAGATGCGCAATACGCCCTCGGCGGCACCAATGGCGTCCAGATCGCTCATGCGGTGACCCAT